>JGI994J12354_10000425_pt1 | contig 41848 bp, 40 predicted proteins | sample IntmicLarv3ML3BL_FD_12354 | JGI IMG/M metagenome (IMG submission 12354) | reverse complement strand
CCATCCAGTGTTGGTCTGTACTATCCATTGTGATTAGGATAACTTTCTTTTTGTCGCCACTTTCGGCTGGTGCTTCTTCTTCAGCTCCCGCTTCTTCCGCTGGTGCTTCAGTTTCAGTTTCTTTTGCTGGTGCTTCCTCTTTTTTGCCACCACATCCAGCTAGCAAAGTAACTGCCATTGCTGTGCATAGTAACAATGATAAAATCTTCTTCTTCATAAACATTTCTCCTTTTTTGTTTTTTATTTTAAAAATCGCTTTTCTAAAAATAGTCGAGCAATCTTTAAGATCATTAATCTGCCTTTTTAGTTAGTTTAGGCTTTTTACCCGTTCTAATGATTACATCCAATAATACTGAAACTACAACGATAACACCGATAACAATATTTCTCATAGCTACTGGTGCTCCAGCAAACTGTAATCCGTTTTGGAGTACTCCCCAAATCGCCGCTCCGACGATGGTTCCAGCTAAGATACCTTGACCACCTAATGTAGATACACCACCTATTACAGAAGCCGCTACTGCGTACATCTCATAGCCTGTTCCAGCGTCCATACTTCCCATTCCTGCTGCTGCACAAGTTATAATACCTACAACAAATGCACAAAATGCACTTACCATATATGCTTTTACAGTAGTCGAAACAACATTTACGCCAGACAGCCTTGAAGCATCGATATTACTTCCAACTGCGTAGATATGTCGTCCTGTACGTGTTTTACTAAGTATAAAGTTAAACACTAAGAATATTCCAACGGCAATCCATACGGCATTATTAATTCCTAAGAATGCTCCATAATAAAGGATATCTCTAAATCCTTGTGCTGCGTCGCCGATGGCATCCGTGTTGTAGTTACCATTTACAATCTGTGCTACACCCCTTGCTACTTGCATAGTTCCGAGTGTTGCGATAAATGCTGGTAATTGGAATTTTGCTACCAAAAGTCCATTTAATAAACCTGTCACCAAACATGCAATCAATGTAATAAACGCTGCTACCCATGGTGGAACACCGCGCGTCATCAAGGTAGCTGACATCATACAGCTCATACCTAGCACTGACCCAATAGACAAGTCGATATTTCCAGTAATCATGACATATGATTGTCCGATACCTACTAATAGGATTGGAGCAATTTGACGTAATAGATTACTAACGTTCTTTGTTGAGTAAAAACTTGGATTTAATACGGCAAAGATTAAACACATTACGATTAACCCGATTGTAACTGTTACAACTTGGCCCATCCCTCTAGTTGCCATAATCCGCTTGATAATATTTTTGTTTTTGTGCATTTTCTCTTACTCCTTAGGTTGTTTTATCTATTTTGTTATCGAATTTAGTTGCATATGTCAAAATTTGATCCTGAGTCGCATCTTTAGTTGCAATCTCACCAGTAATCTTCCCATCACACATAATAATAATACGATCACTGATTCCCATTACTTCTGGCATCTCCGATGAAACAAATATTACTCCGATACCATTTTCTTTTAATTTATTCATTAGGTTGTATATCTCAACCTTAGCTGCTACGTCAATTCCTCGTGTTGGTTCATCAAAGATAACCACTCTTGAATTTCGCGCTAACCATTTCCCTACTACTACTTTTTGTTGGTTACCGCCAGATAGACTTCCGGCATTGACGTACGAACCAGCTAGTTTGATTAGTAGATTAGCTACTGCCTTGTCTACCATTTCACTTTCTTTTTTCTTGTTCACAACGCCCAACTTGTTGCACAACATATCAAGATTTGGTAATGCGATGTTGTCAGCAACACTTAACTTCGTGCATAGCCCATCTTTTTTTCTATCTTCAGGAGCCAAAACAATACCGACTCTGATAGCGTCCATTGGGTTATTAATCGTAACCGCTTTGCCATCTAAGATTATTTCGCCACTTTCCTTAGGGTCAACTCCAAAAATTGCTCGTGTCGTCTCTGTTCTTCCTGCACCCATAAGTCCAGCTATCCCAACAATTTCACCTTCGTATGCCTCAAGATTAATATCCCTTACCATCCGACCAGCGTTTAAATTTTTAACTTCTAGAACTTTTTTACCTCTTTCACATTCCACTCTTGGGAATTTCTCGGTAATCTCACGACCAACCATATAAGATACAATCTCATCTAGACTCGTTTTGTCGTAGTCCAATGTGACAATATACTTACCGTCCCTTTGGATGATTACTCTATCTGTAATGTGTTGTAATTCCTCAAGTCGATGAGAAATATATATAATCGCACATCCTTCACTCTTTAACTGGTTGATAATTCTAAATAGTTCTTTAATCTCTGAACTTGTCAACGCCGAAGTCGGCTCGTCCATAATCAGTATTCGCGCATTCGTCGATAACGCTTTAGCGATTTCGACCATTTGCTGCTTTGATACTTGAAGTTCCCCTACCAATGTCTCAGGGTCGATATCAATCTTTAGGCGGTCCAACACCTCTTTAGCTTCTCTGTTCATCTGTGCATTGGATAAAATTCCTGTTTTCGTCTTCTCACGTCCCAGGAAAATGTTTTCCGCCACTGTCAAGTGGGCACACATATTAAGCTCTTGATGGATGATAGCAATACCCAATTTTTGAGCTTGCTGAGTAGTCATATTATCAATAACTTCACCATCAACTACAATCGTTCCGGCATCCTTGGTATAGATACCGCTTAGGATTTTAACTAGTGTTGATTTCCCTGCCCCATTTTCACCAAGAAAAGCCATCACTTCGCCTCTTTTAAGGTCAAAATGAACGTCGTCAAGGGCTTTTACACCGGGAAATTCTTTTGTTATGTTTTGCATTTCTACAATATATTCGTTTGCTTTTTCCATCTTAGATTCCTCTTAGGTTTTATTATATGTCAACTATACCTTTTCGCTCCCCTTTAGTATAGGGGAAGTTCATTTGAAAAAGGGGGGCTATCTTTGGCTAAATCACCTCATCCGCCACCGCTAAGATATCAGTCACATAATTTGATAGTAACACTACAGCAATATTTTCCTCCTTTAGTTTTATGATTAGTTTTGCGATATGAATGCGCAGGTTCATATCCGCACCTGCAAACGGTTGAATTAAGTACACTATTTGGGGGCGATACAAGATGACTTTGTAATACACCAAACTATACAAATCCGCTAATGGCATCTCTAGTAAATCCACCTTATCCATGTATTTATCAAATACTTTCTTCCACTCCTTGCGAATACTATATAACACCCGCGCTGGCACAACACTTTTCTTTATCTTTCGGTCTGCTAAGAAAGCAAGATTATACATAAAAGATTGGTCGATAAACAAAAAGTTGTTCGTTGGGTCTTCAGGAACAATCATTATTTTGTCTTGTAACTGTCTAAATTCTTTCTTGCTCTTGACCGCTCTCCCCTCACAAAATACCTCTCCCTCAAAAGGATGTTGTCCCTCTTCAGTGATTGGCACAACGCTTCCTGTTAGCTTATGCCCTTGTTCTAGGATGGTTGTGCATCGCCCACTATATATGCGAATATCCACCTTGTCGGCATTTCGTGTTTTGACATTTTTAAGTTCTAAAACAGGCTTATTGGTTCTATTTCGAGTAACACTATGCTTTTCTATTTTTTGAATATATGGTGCCAAATTTTCTTCATTCATTTGCTCACTATATAATACCTTAACGATTTCGCCCCGCTCATATATCACCACCCTTTCAGCAATTCGAAAAACATCTTCATGGTGGTGGCTAATGCATAAAAAGGCAATTCCCTTTCGTTCATAATATCGCATCAGCTGGTAAAATCGTGCCAACTCTTCTTGTCCTATCATCTCATCAATATGTTGAACGATTATAAGCTTTGCCCCTGATACTACTGCCTTAACTAATTCTATTACACAACGTTCAAATGGCTTTAAATCTTTTGCCAAGGTATCAGCTTTGATTGAGATTTGGATTTCGTCTAAGATTCTTTGCACTTCCCGCTCTAAAACCGCTTCGTTGATTACCAACTTCTTGAAATTTTTTCTTAACACGAAAACATTGTCAGCTATCGTTAAGTCAGGAATCAAGCGTAACTTTTCGTTGATAACGTGAATCTGATTTGTCTGCACATTAGTCCACATCGAGTCATTAATTAACTCCTCATTCCAAAACACTTTTCCATACTTTATCGGAGAATTGCTTACAATCAATTCGATTAACTGTTCAATCCCCTGCTGGTCAATACTTAATAACCCTAATATTTCGCTTTGTTTAATCCACATACTAAAATTGTTAAGATAGGTGATGCCGCCCTTAGCAACAGTCACGCCTTCTAATCTTAAAATTTCCTTATTCATCTGCTTCTTCAACTTTCTTTATCCGTTTTTGAGAAACTCAACTTAAAATACTTCGTCTCTCTTACTCTACCACATCTGCCATCCTTTTTCTCCTGCTATTTTACCAGTTCGCATCCTTGCTTATTGTATGTGCAGGCTGTATAATTATAAGTAATTTAGTTTAAGGAGAAAACAATTATGGAAAATGAAAATGCAAACCTGCGACTATTGGCTCGTATGGAACACAAAAATCCAAAGAAAAATTTTGAAATTTTTGAGGACAGAGTTGTCTTTAACGGGAACACCATCCTCTATGATGACATCCAAACGATAGAGGTCATGGCAAGAACCGTAAATCATAGCCTCATAGCTAACCAATTCATGTCAACTATTACATTCAAGACAAAAGATGGCACTAAGAAAATGCATAGTCTAAATGGTGTAAGCGTCTTTGGTCTTGGCACTCAAAAGTCTCAGGAAGAAAAGGCTCTTGATTTGATTAACAAATTATACCACCTTACTGCTGCCGATGTTGCCAAAAGGCACTTAGCTGAAATCCAAAAAGGTAATTGCCTAAATTACAATAAGATCGAAATCGATGCTGACAAAGCCATCTTTAACAAAGCCTTCAACAAACAAACCGTCATCGATAAGAGTAACTTTAGAAATTATGTGTTGGTAAATGATAAGGATGTTTTCCCTGTGTTCATAGACGCTAAGGGAAAGGAGATAGCTGCGCAAACAACCGCTAACATGATTTTGATGCCCTATCTATTAGATGAGTTATATGGATAATTTCCTAATATACAAAAGGACCCTTTAAGGGTCCTTTGCTATTAACAAATGCGAGTATATTCTATCGTTTTATTGACTTCATCCTTAGTTGGCAGCTTGCTGATAGAAGAAAACATGCCAAGCCCACCAATCCCAAGTCCAATAAGTAAATTAGTAATGAATTCACGAAGTATCGACGATTCAGTAAGGAATATCGGGATATATATAATGACCTCGATTAACGTAAGACGTACTCCCTCACTTTTTGCATATTCAAAGATGCCTAACCCCAAAGAGAAAAATTGAGCAAACACGATTGCTACAAGACTAAGAATCATAATAACTATTCCCCATCCTTTGGTAATTCCTTTGCCGAGCAGTTTGAATCCATAGATACCCAAAAAGACAATCAAGAATCCAATCCAGCCAACGAACCACCCAAATTCGCCAACAATTATCCACGCAATCGTTCCTAGTAAAATACCAATAATTGCTCCGATAAGACCAAGTACTGGGTTAATAGTCTGTTGGTTGCTTTCGTTGTGGGTATTAACAAAATCAACCACCGCAGCATTAGACGCTACTACCTGCCTTGCACCTACTTGATAGAGTGACAAGTCTGATGTGTCGCCACTAATCATACATGATTGGTGATAGCCAATCGTCTCAAAATGAAGCGTGATATCAGAAACTATCTTCATCACATCCTCCATAACTAGACTTTTTACAAAGATGGATATTCCATTTTCTGAAAAACGGAATATAAACTCTTTGTTATGTTTTTCTTCCAATTCCGTCAACAATGCACTAATTGCCGCCTGTTGATTCCCCGGACGTATTGCTAGGAAAGCGGTAATTTCTCTTTTTCTAAGATCTTCCGAATAAAGCACATAATATCCGTTTTCTATACTATATTCTTGTGTCATACTATCCTCCTCTGGTTTTTAAATTTATCTTTCTTCCATTGACTCTACTTCTTTCATAACGGGCAACGAAATCTCTACATCCGTCCCATATCCCGCCTTACTATAAAATCTAAGTCCATAATCTTGCCCAAAAAGCAATTTTATTCTGCTATTAACATTCCCAACAGCTATGCCGCCTCTTTCTTGAAGCGTGTCGTTGTCTTGTCTCCTAGTTATCTTCATCTTTTCGTTTAACTCTTCTAGTTGTTCATCATCCATTCCAACGCCGTTGTCTGATATTATAATTATTAACCTACTCGCCAACAACTTAAACCGAATAGTAATCAAACCTTTTCCTATTATTGGTTCTATCCCATGCCTAATTGCATTTTCAACGATTGGTTGCAAAATCAACTTTGGCATGAAAAGTTCTTTGATTTCTTGCTCTTGTCCTTCATCGAAAATAACTTCGTAAGAAATCTTTTCGCCCATTCTAAATCTTTGGATAGTGCAATAATGTCGAATGTTTAGCAGTTCATCTTCCACTGTAACCATTGAGCGCAAATTAGATATTGTGTAACGAAAGAACCTTGCTAATGTCTCTGTCATCTCGCCAACCATCGGCAAGCCACCAATCAGCGCTTCGCTGCGAATCCCTTCTAATGTGTTGTACAAAAAATGGGGATTGATTTGGTTCTGTAAAGCCATGTACTCTGCCTGACTTTGGTACAATTCAGCAATATCCTTTTGTCCCAACATCTCTCTCATCTGTCGCATCATCAAGGCATGTTCCTTGGATAACTCATACGGCTGCTCGAATATGTCGTACGTACTATATCCTCGCGAGAATGCTCGATAGACCTTATTAATTGATTTGAGTGGCAATATAACAACTTGATGCATCACCGCTATCAACGCAATATGCTCAACTGCTAATCCCACCAGCACTATCCGCATAAGGGTGTTTTGCCTATTTGCGACGAGCAACAGTAACAGTATCAAAACCCCCACCGCGATAAAATGCGCCTTTAGCCACCATATGCCTTTCGTTATGATATATTTCTTCTCCATACCACCACCTCCTAAGAATACAATTTTCTGTATTCATTTGGCTTTAGGCTGGTATGCTTAGTAAAATTCTTGGTAAAATGTTTTACGTCATTGTAGCCTACTTCTGTGCAAATAACCGACACTGGTGTCTGTGTCTCGCGCAACAATTCCTTAGCTTTTTCCATCCTCTTTTCAAGCAAGTATTCAGAAAATGTCACACCTGTTTCCTTTTTGAAAACAGTGCTAAAATATGTCGTGTTAAAACCTACTTCACCACTAACGCTACTAAGTGAAATCGGCTCTCCTAAATGCTTTATAATATATGCTTTAGCCGACCTAATTGGTCTAGAATCACGATTGTCCTTCTCTCGGATCAGTGTCTCAAACGAGTCTTTAATCTTCTCTTTAAGATATGCAAATGTATCATGTGCTGAACCACAGTTATTAATCTCTTCATTGAAATTATCAAAAAATGGTTCACTATTATTTGATGACATGTCTAATTTGCGAAGCATCAATGCATACATATTGATTGCCTCTTTTACCATTTGGTAAATTTCATAGCCTGTTGTTTCTTTTCGGCTTAACAAGTTTTCTTCTAGTTTATCAATGCTTCCCAAGATAACATCTAGCTTTTGTAATTCAATGGCTTCACTGAATTCCTTGTTGAAATTTTTGAAAATATCAGTATCAACAAAATCATTACTACTTTTATTTTCACCCTGAATCACTTTATTCGTTCCTAAGATGAGCCTTTGGTCAATCGCCCATTTGGCGGCCTTGAAGCCGTCTTTGAATACTTTGGCACTATCACCTTCGATGCCCACGCCTATTGTCACTTGGAAGTTTTCTAGTATGTGGCTTTGTAGTAACAAGGCGTCTAACGTTGATTTCATCGCTTCCTTTAAGTGAAAGCTACTATCCTTGTAATTTAAAACAAGATAATAAAGCCCTGCTATATCTGCGTATTCCCACTCTATACATTCTCGCAAATTCTTTGCCAATTCGTTAGATATTCTCTCTTCCAGGTAACTGCGATTTTCTCCTGTTTGTTCATGAATTCCATCTATTTTAATAATAATACTTTGAAATGAACCAGTTTTAAAATGATAGCCATATTCTTCATTAATACCGTCAACTGTGGTGCTTTTATCAAGTACTTGTCGATGATGAAGCATTCTTTGGATATATTCTCTTCTTTTTCTCGATAAATTTTTCTTTTCTAGTTCTTCTAGTAATTTACCACTATTTTCTTCAACACCCCTAAGTTCCATTTCGGATTTTATCTTTGATAGTGTCCTTGTCAATTCTTCGTGGTCAATCGGTTTTAAAATATAGTTGGAAACGCCGTGCTGAATCGCTCTTTTGGCATACTCAAACTGTCGATATCCGCTGATAACGACATAGTGAATACCTGGTACGCTTTGTTTTGATTCTTCTATCATCTTTAACCCGTCGCACCCTGGCATCTTAATATCTGTGATAACAATTTCTGGTTTGAATTGTTTTATTTTTTCCAGCGCTTCAATACCGTTGCAGGCTGTCGCAACCACTTCCATATCAAGCGACTGCCAATCCACCAGAAATTGTATCAATTTTACGATTCTTTCTTCATCATCCGCAATAATTACTCGTATCATAAATCTTTCCTATTCTTTGATTGTAATAGACCACTTATTATCATATCTTTGGTTAGATTTTAGACTTATCATGTTAGTTTGTTTACTAATATCTTCAATTTGATTCATTCGTGCTTGCAAAGACGTCCATGGTTCAATACAGACATATTCTGCCGTCGTATGCGGCTTTTGCCAAATCCCTAAGAAGTTCATGTCAGGATATGATACTGTGACTGCCTTCTCATTAGCATCTGACTTTAAAGTAACCTCCTTGCTCATACCATGTAGGATAATCGCATCATCATTGAAGGTTTCGTGTGAAAGTGGTAATTTGGTTTGGTTTACCAAATCGAATTTTTCGTCATTCCCATTTTGCAACAACGATTCTCCATCAACGCCTATCTTATATGGAGTCTCTTTTGTCGCGAATTCTAGATAGTAGTCATCAAATTGCCCCACGCCTGCTATTGGCACGATAAAACCTGGGTGTCCGCCAATACCAAAGTACATCGTTTGCTCACCTTGGTTCGCGACACTCATGATTATCTCGATTTTGCTTTTTTGTAGAGTGTATGTAATATCTAGTGAAAATTCAAACGGGTATACTGCCTTTGTTTCTTCGCTATCTGTCAAATTAAAGGTGATACTCTCTTCCGTTTGTGCTGCCACGGTTAATTCCGAATCCTTTAAAAATCCATGGATTGGCAACTTATACTCTTGTCCCTCATACTGATATGTCCCTTGGTATAATCTCGCAATGTATGGGAAAATGTTAAAAGCTTTATCTTTCCATATTGCCTCATCGCCTTGCCACAAATACTCTGTTTTGTCGCTACCGATAATCGACTGTAGCTCTGCTCCGCGAGAAGATATGGTTACTGTAAGACATTCATTTTTAATTTGATAATTTTTCATTTTCTCACCTATTTCGCTGCTTTAGGATATTCGTTACATAGTAAACGATATGGCTCTTCGTCTTCCTCTATCGCTGGAAATCTTCCTAGTTCTTCATAGAATCTATTATCTGTTTCATCATCGTTGCTCATAGAAACTTCGCCGATTAAGACATCGCCAGTTCCTGGCACGCTTGAGAAATCATGATATTGATGAGGCCATAAAGTGATACTTTCACCTGGCTTTAGCTCGACTTTAGTACCCGCCTTAACATAGCTTGATTTGCCGTCTTTGTTAAGTAACACATCTGAATCACTAAGCGCTCCATCGTCATCATTGTACACTGTGATGATTAGCGTTCCGCCACCACGGTTAATGATATCTTCGCTCTTAATCCAGTGGAAATGCATCGGTGCTCTTTGTCCTTCTTTAAGCATCAATAATTTCTCAGCATATACTTTTTTATATCTATCATCGTGCTGATTACCATTTCTAATAGTTATCAGTGCAAATCCTAATTTATCAAATTCACCACGTCCAAAGTCGGTGATGTCCCAACCTAATGCATTGTCACGTATTTCATCGTATTCGCTACCCTTGGTACTCCATTCTTCTTTGCTCCAATTACAAAATGGTGGCAAATTAAAGCCATTTTCCTTAATCAAATTTTCCATGTACTTAATAATTTTGTTGACTTCTGAACGTTTCATATCATTTTCTCCTTTTCATTTTCAGTTTGTATATATAGTCTCCTTAGAGCTTATATTCATTGCTAGTTTGCAGTCTGCTACGTACTCGTTATTGACCTCTAATGCGTAATCAACTTTGATATCAATATTGTCTTCCTCTTCCTTAATGTCGAGTTTTGTCGTTGCGATTCCCATCTGGATTGTCCCAAAAGGAGTGGTATAATAAGATATGTTTTTCTTCTCTTTTTCAAATACCATGTGAACATCAATCACACCTTTTTTGCAAACCTCAAGCACATTAGGCTTAATCTTTACCAAGTTTTGCGCTGTCCCTTCGGTACCTTCAAAACTTTCTTCGTATTTAACATATTTTTGATTCTCACGACTATAATAATTACCCACAGTAACTAATTCTATCGCTTCTACTTCTGCCTCTTCGGTCTCAATAAATTGTAATCCTTTGACACTAACTAAAACTTGTTTTGTCATCTATGCTCAGTACTCCTCTATATTGATTTGATGTGCTTTTGGCATCTCCACTGGTAGAATTGATTGCGCAAACTCTGTGAATTTATTAGCCGCATCACTTACGAAAAAACGATACGGGAACTCACCACTTGCACAAACCTCGCTCTTCATACCTCTTTGAGCGAGTAATGCTTCTAACTCTACTGCTGTTTCATATGCTGGATTTACTAACTTAACACCACTGCCCATAACCTCACCGACTATCTTGCTTAACAATGGATAGTGAGTGCATCCTAAGATTAGTGTGTCAATTTCTTCCTCTTTTAATTCTTGCAAATAACGTTCTACTACTTTCTTGGTCACGTCATCTTCTGTCCAGCCCTCTTCGACTAATGGCACAAGTAGCGGACACCCCTTACCGAAAACAGTTATCTGAGGGTCTATAGTACTGATATAGTCTTGATACATCTTGCTTTGAATAGTACTTTCCGTCGCGATTACTCCAACTTTTCTGTTGGTGGTAGTAGTCGCTGCTACTCTTGCACCTGCCTTGACTACACCTATAATTGGAATGTCAATCTCCTGCTCAATTACGTCTAATGCTAATGCACTAGCCGTGTTACAAGCAACTACTATTGCCTTAACTCCTTGCGTCCGCAAAAAGCGAATAATTTGTCTTGAATAGCGCAAAACCGTGTCCTTTGATTTGCTTCCATAAGGAACTCGTGCCGTATCACCAAAATATATAATCTTTTCCATCGGTAAATTTTTCATAATTTCGCGTGCGACGGTTAATCCACCAACACCCGAATCAAATACACCAATCGGTGCTTCTTTATCCATTATCATAAATTCACGTCCTACTTTTTATTTTCCTTCGCCCTTAAACTCTTGATGATCGTCTGTTGTTGATTCTTAATGTGCTGTTTCATGCATTTGAGCGCACGGTCCGCATCTCGCAACTTTAGGGCATTATATAGTTCTCGATGCTCTTCGTTAAGTGTCTGTCCGACATTGCTATCTTTTAGGTATTCAACTCGATAGCGATACATCTGTTCACGTAAGTTGTTAATCATCTGCATCAAGCGGTTGTTTCCTGTCGCTTGATAAATAAGCTCGTGAAATTCCTCGTCTGACTTAGCCAAGTCTGATACTTTGGCCACTTCTAAGCCCGCCGCGAATTTCTTTTGCGCCATCAAAATCTCTTTTAGTTGCTCCTCACTCACTCTTTCGCAAGCACAGTGCATCGCCAATTCTTCAAGCCCTAATCGCACTTCTAAGACATCGTTTAGATCCTTCTCCGTAATCGGCGCCACTTGTGCTCCTTTACGGGGAATCATCAAAACTAATCCTTCTATCTCAAGTTTCCTAATCGCCTCTCTAACTGGCGTTCTACTAACCCCTAGTTGATTAGCCAAGGTAATTTCCATTAAACGCTCACCTGGCTGCAATTTGCCATAAAGAATTGCCTGCCGCAAGGTGTTGAAAACTACATCGCGCAATGGTAGATATTCATCCATATTCATCTGAAAATCAGTTGCCATCAATAGTCCCTCCTGTGTTAAAAAATGTTGTTAGAAAAACCTGTTTTGCATTACGGCTTTCCCGCAAACTTTTTCGGGCTGCTTCTGCCTTCTCTTTATCGTCAAATAGTCCAAATACTGTTGGTCCGCTTCCACTCATCAGTGCGTTCACGGCGCCATTGTCCATCATCTCTTGNTTTATCTTATCAATTATTGGGTACGCTGGTATCGTTACTTCTTCTAGCACATTGCCAATGTTATTAGCCATTTGGTNGAAATCATTTTGCTTAATTGCTGTTACGATAGCATCTATGTCGGGATGCTTTGCAATTTCTGCCACCTTCAAATTACCATAAACGAATTTGGTCGAAACNCTAATTCCNGGCTTTCCAATTANNACATAGCANTCTGGTGCCTTTGGTAACATCGTAAGTTCATCTCCGATNCCCTCTGCNAATGCCGTTCCCCGCATAATACAATATGGAACATCGGCTCCGATTGTGACTGCTCGCTCCATCAGCTCTTTTGTTGATAGTCCTAAGCGAAATATCCGATTGACTCCAACCATCGTTGCTGCTGCGTCTGTACTCCCCCCTGCCATCCCAGCGGCCACTGGAATTACTTTTTTCAGTTCGATGTCGAGTCCCTTTTTGATATCAAATTCGTCCAATAACATCTTGGCTGCTCGGCAAACTAGATTGTTGTCATTCACTGGCAAATATGGCAAATTCGTCCTCATTCGTACTCCCGAATGTTGTGATATTTCCATGTCGATCTGGTCATACATTCTGATCGTCTGCATAACCATTTTGACTTCATGATAGCCATCGGCTCTTTTTTTTGTCACGTCAAGACCCAGATTAATCTTGGCCATTGCTCTTAGCCTCATATATTCATCCTCTCACAGTGTAAAAAGGGGTACGTCTTGTTGTATACAATATACTATATCTTAGTAAAACATTCAACCATTGACTTGCATCATCTTGCCCTTCCGTATTATACTGTTTTAATCAGGTATTTAAAGGAGGATTTATGATTCGTTTCATTCTTGTTTGCATCACTGTTGTCGGATTTTTGATTTTATCAATCCCGTTACTAATCATTGAATGGATTATCGGCAAATTTTCGCCTCGCATAAGAGATATAAGCACTCTTAGGATTGTACAAGGTGTTTTTCACACCTGCCTTTTTTTTGCGGGCACTAAATTGACGGTTATCGGGGAATCAAATATTCCTCGCGATGAGCCTGTTCTATACGTTGGTAATCATCGTAGCTTTTTTGATATCTTAGTTACCTACACAAGATGTCATAGGCCTACTGGCTATATTGCTAAAAAAGAGATGCTTAAAATTCCTCTTTTGAATTTTTGGATGATGTATTTGCATTGTCTATTCTTGGATCGTGTGAATATTAAAGAAGGATTGAAAACTATTCTAAAGGGCATCGCCGAACTAAAAAGCGGCATCTCCATCTGCGTCTTTCCTGAAGGAACTCGTGGCAAAAGTGAAACTGAACTTGATATGCTCCCGTTCCATGAAGGTAGCTTCAAACTAGCCACCAAATCAGAACGTGCTATTATACCAATGGCGATAACTAATACCGTTGAAATATTCGAGGCTCATTTTCCTAAAATCCGCCCTTGTCATGTCATCTTAGAGTATGGTGCACCGATTCGACCTTCGGAATTATCAAAAGAAGATTCGCGCCATCTCGGTGCCTACACACAGGATATAATTAAAAAGATGCTGCAGAAAAACGCATCAGCGATTTAGTGCAGCAACTACTTGTTCAAATTGCATGAAGTGGGATGCTTTTACTAAAATAGTATCCCCCTTTTTTATTGTCTGCGATAATGCCTCAAGCAGCTCATCACGATCAGCAAAATGAATAACTGCCATCTTAGGATTAGTCGCTTTTATCCCGTCCCCCATATTTTGGCACAGTTCGCCAACACAAATGACCATATCGATTTGGCAAGTGGCAGCAAATTCGCCCACTTCTTTGTGAAGCATTGCTTCATCCACTCCCAATTCTCCCATGTCGCCTAGGATTGCTACTTTTCTTCCTATTCCCTCTTGCAGGACTTCAAGCGAGGCTTTCATCGATATCGGATTCGCATTATAGCAATCGTCGATAATCGTGTATTTATCCGTCTCAATAATATTAAATCGTCCACTTAAAGGTTGCAAACTTTCAATACCCTTTTTAATCTCAGCGCCTTCTAGCCCATATATATTCCCTAGCACTGCTCCCGCTAGTGCATTATATACCATATGGTGTCCCGGAATCGGAATTGTCACATCAAACTCTTCTTCTGCCAAATGAATTCGGCAAGAAATCCCGCGTAATCCCTGCCCTTTAACGTTGGTTGCATAGGCTTCGCTTTGATTGTCGATGCCGTAGAAAGTCGGCTTCCTACCCTTAACGTCTTTGAGTGTAACTAATTTGTCATCGTCACCATTGATGACTATCCGTCCGTCTTCTTTCAAAAAGTCGAATATCTCGCTTTTGGCCTTTAGGACGCCGTCGCGTGATTTTAAATTTTCCAAATGACATTCGCCAATATTAGTAATTACACAAGTATCTGGTCGCGCTACTTTGGCAAGCCGATGCATCTCTCCAAATTCGCTAATACCCATCTCCAATACTGCTATTTCGTCTTCTTGGCGAATATTAAAAATAGTCAATGGCAAGCCTAATTCATTGTTGAAGTTTCCTTGTGTTTTGAGCACTTTATATTTCTGTGATAATACTGCGGCAATCATCTCTTTAGTGCTAGTCTTACCCACACTTCCAGTAATTCCAATAACCGGGATATCCAAGCCCGCCAAGTAAAACTCGGCAATATCCTTAACTGCCTGTAGCGATGATTCTACCAAAATATACGGGAAATCCGCATCTGCTAATTTATGCTCGGAAAGAGTGCACAAGGCTCCCGCTGCCATTACTTTCTCAATATAGTCATGTCCATCTGCTCGTTCCCCTACAATAGGCACAAACAAACAATCATTTTCAACTTTGCGACTATCCGTGGTGACCGCTGAAATCACCATTTTATTTTTTTGCTCGTCACCGATGAATTTGCCACCAGAGATGCGAGCAATATTTTCTAACGTTAAATTATTCATAGACTGTCCTATTCTAAAATGTGCGCCCATCACCTTCGTATTTCTTTAATGATACTTCGATAAGCTTTTCGCATAATTCTGGAAAATCAATTCCACGGGCCTTTGCTTCTTGTGGCAAAAGACTAGTCGGCGTCATCCCCGGTAAGGTATTAGCTTCTAAACAAAACATTTCTCCTTGTTCATTCATCATGAAATCAAGGCGCACATAGCCGTCGATAAATAACGCTTCCGCTCCCTTTAGAGCATAACCTTGCATCTTTCTTGTCTGTTCTTCGCTAATGTCTGCTGGGCAGGTCTCTACCGCCGCTCCAGCCAAGTACTTATTCTTATAATCATAAAATCCTTCGACTGGCGCAATCTCAATAACTGGATAGGCCTCTTTGTCTATTACTCCGACAGAAAATTCGCGCCCTTTAATATATTGTTCAACAATCACTTCTCTTTCATAAGAAAAAGCCTGCTTAATTGCTTCTTCGTAATCTGCTTGGTTTGTAACAATATTGACACCCACGCTAGACCCACCACAACAAGGTTTTACTACCACAGGGAAATCCATATCGTAATCGCTCAAGTTTGTCGTGTGATTTTCTCTTTCTAGAATGACTCCTTTTGGACATGGTACCGAATTTTCCACAAATAATTTCTTCGCCAAGCCTTTATCCATCGCCAACGCACTACTTAAATGTCCGCTCCCCGTATACTTGATTCCATGCAAGTTAAAAGCCGCCTGCACTCCACCATTTTCGCCATGTTCTCCGTGTAGCGCAAGGAAAACTATATCTGCCTTTTGACAGATTTCTATAACATTAGGCCCAAAGAAGTTCTTTCTTTCTTTGCTTGCCCTTTCAACATCTTCGTTAAACGACTTGATATACTCAACCGCTTTATCAACATCATATTCTATCGGAAAAGCATCTTGGATGTCGATGTTTTCGTTTCCAAAGAATACATCCAGTAAGATTGCCTCATGCTTTTTTTCTCGTAAAGCCCTACATACTAATGTTCCAGATACGATTGACACATCTCTTTCGGTGCTTATTCCACCCGCTAAAACTACCACCTTCATAAGCGACTACTCCTTTTAATATACGATTACCGCTGTTCCAATTTCTACATTATTGAAAATTTTCTCAGCATTTCTATATGGCGTGTTAATGCATCCGTGTGACCCACTCGTCAGATAAATACTTCCGCCGTATTCAGTTCTCCATCTATCGGCATCGTGGATGCCTACATTGCCGTTAAAAGGCAACCAATAAGTTACTGGTGAAGAGTATCCTTCACCCGTTAAAACGGCATCTCGCTTGCGTCCATCTATCGCCCAACATCCACCTGTTGGTGTCGCATTCCCTCGTGATGGATTCCCTGTCACAACTGGTGTATCAACGATCAGATTGCCATCTTTGTAGCACCACATCCGTTGTTCTGCAATACTAATCTCGACGTATGTACCGCCAATATCATCTACCCCTTTACTCTTCGCTGAATATAGCCAAACCGGCTCAATAGTTTCGTTTATTCCTTGGTCGATAGCTTCAAGTAAGGCTTCCGTTGTCTTACTCTTGTTAATACACCAACCATAGTCACCGCCGGTCAACGAAATTGTGTTTCCACGATAGGTCTTAAATTCACGCTTTAGCCCAAAAGTATCATACTTTTTCGCCATTTCATTCACAAATGCTGTCGCCTTATCAGCATTGATGGTGTATTCACCATTTTCTCCTGCCACTAACCAATCTTGAATAGTCGCTCTATTGATTACTTCCAACCGGTCATCGCCAAAATCATATGTGATATTAGTCGCTGTCAAACGATTCAACACTTCTAATTCCTTGTTTAACTCTTCATTGTCCTTATATATGGTAGGTTTCTCATAACAGTCTAATTCTTCCAAAGAAATTTCTGTCTTGCCCATGTCAAGTGCATCAACGATAGCAGCGTGAGCCTTATCCCAATTCAACTCGTTGCCATGAACTTCGGGGATTATCTCATATACTGTTCCGTTGTCATTAATGTAAGCATTTTGAGGCTTTTCGATGTTGCCCTCTTGGAAACACGCCATTTCCTTCATCCGCGTCTCGACAAGCGGGGCATCATATGAAGTCCCTGCCGCAAATTCGTACTTGTTATCATCAGAAAATGACAAAATCCATTTGTACTGGTCTTGTTCTTCCATCAAATCATCAACACGATGGTCATCAACGTATACCCACTTAACATCTTGGGCTTTTATCGTTTCAACTCCACCACCACGCAATTCTACTTTAAGTGAATAGGCATCAATTTTTTTGATAATATCTGCCTTTACTTCGTCTATTGTTTTCTTGCTGCTATCCTCACCGTTAATTATCGTTCCGTCGAAAAAGTGACTTGAAAAGTAATACGACACTCCCAAGTACCCGATTAGCATAATCGCCAAATAGCCAAATAATACCCATAGCATTATTTTTATTCGTTTTTTTCTTTTTTCACCCTTCATTATATCCTTATTTCCTTATACTCTTTTTCAAAAAATTTTTCCGACTATCATTGTATCATTTTTTGCCTTTTGGGTAAAGGGGGAACAAAAAAAGAGGATATCAAATATCCTCATGGTTTCCAAATCAATATCCCTACTAATCCTGCCGTCCTATCTTCAACCAACCCATCACGGACATTGTCTTCAACATACTTCACAATAGCTTTTTTAATGTCCACTGCTTTGGTCCTTCTCTTGCTAAAATATTTGACCAATCGTTCAATCATCTGCTCTTTTTCTTCATGCTTTGTACTATCATAATTGGTATAGAACATTTGCGGACTACATCCCATGTAGTAAAGCATACTGAAAGGATATATTACATTGTTTCCTTTTGCTATTTGTTCCATTGGTTCTTCTAACAAGAAGCTTAACTCACTTTGGGCTTGATTGGTTATCTGACTTGGCGCAATATATACACAACTGCCGCTACTAAGTTTAGACATTTTCAATATGCTATCGCCACTATATAGTCCCGGATTCATACTCGCAAAAACAAGATCGTATGTCCTTTGTTCATTTTTGGCGTTCTCCACAAATTGCTCAAAGTTACTCTTTGTAATCTGAACATTGGAAATTCCTTTTTGCTTAATTTGCTCTTGCAGCCCCCGTAGCATTTCTGGCGAAAAATCAACCGCTTCAACACTTTTGCACATATCAGCAAATGGTAACGTATAAGCCCCCGTTCCACATCCAATATCTAGCACTTTTGACTCTTTCGTTATCAATTTTAACGTCCTTAGAACATCTATTACTTCTCTAATTCGTTCCTCTCCCATTCCTAGGGAGGCGTCATCATTCGCCTTAGCTATCTCATCCCATGTCTCAATTTGCATTTTTTCCTCTTTCTCTAGGATAGGTAACGGATATTCTTTCAATTCATTCTCCCATTGGTCTTGCCAAAATTTACTCATTTTGGTAATTTCCATTCTAAATCTCCTCCACCTGTTTGGATTCCCAATATTCTTTAAGGTCTGTACCTGCCAAAATCAATTCTTTTGTTTTTTCATGTTTCGCATGTTCAAGTATTTCTTTCGTCGTAGCGTGTTCAATGATCTTGCCACTATCCATGACAAAGATAGTGTCGCAGACCTCCTTTGCAAACATGATGTCATGGGTTACTAAAAGTACTGCACTTCCAACTGCTGCCGATGCCTTTTTAATAACCTCGCCAATACCCTGCTTGACCTCATAATCAACCATTGATGTAGGCTCATCTAAGGCTAGAAAGTTGGGTTTGCTAATAATCGCCCTTGCAATACTGATTCGTTGCCTTTCTCCCCCACTGAGTTGATGCGGATAGCGCCTTGCATACACATCGTAGTCAAGCTCCACTAATCGCATTGCCTCTCTAACTTCTACTTCCGCTTGAACTGCCTTACGATATTTCTTCCCGTATATCAAAGGCTCCGCGATAATCTCATTGACTCTAAGCGCTTGGCACAATGACGCATATGGGTCTTGCGCAACAAATCCTACTTTTGCATCTTTTTCTATTGTCCCTGCCGTTGGTTTGACAAGTCCCAAAATCAGCTTTAGTAGCGTCGTCTTTCCACAACCACTGGGGCCAATAATAGCTACTTTTTCTCCTTCATTTAGACAAAAAGATACATCATTTAGCGCCTTTACCACTTTTGTTTTCCCATTTACTCGAATTTGGTAATACTTCTTTAAGTTTTTGATTTCAAGCATTGAACTCATAGATTGATTCTCCTGTCACAAAAAGCCTCATGAATTCTAGCATCATGGCTTATGAATAACATTGTCATATTCTTTTCTCTCTTTATCCTCAGTAGTGTTTGTAATATGTTGGCTTCCACGATAACATCTAGCCCTGTTGTTGCTTCATCTAGGATCAACAAATCTGGACTTAACATTGTCGCAAGGGCTATAAATACACGTTGTTGCATACCGCCACTAAGCTCGTGCGGATAACAATGGAGTACGCGATAATCAAGATAAACCATATCCATCAGTTCTTCACACTTCTCTTCCATTTCTGCCACGCTAAGCGAGGGCATGTATATCGTCATTGTTTCTATCAAAGTCTTTTTTATCTTATACACTGGATTAAGAGCATTCATTGAAGATTGTGGCACGATAGCTAGCTTTTGCCACTTTATCTTGCCCCACTCTTTATCCGTTATCGCTAATAAATCATCACTGTCGAGAATAATCTCACCAGTAGCCCGACCACCCATTCTATTAATATGCCCCATGATTGTCCATGCTACACTGCTTTTACCGCAACCACTTTTGCCGAATAGTCCAACCGTTTCTCCTCTTTCTAAGAAAAATGATAAATTCTCTACTGCTGGCTCTTCTTTGTTCTCATATTTAATTGTGAGGTTATTAACTGTCAATATTTTATCACTCATGACGTCCTCTCCAATCTCGGATCTGCTTTGCCCTCAATACTATAACTCATGAGCATTAGCCCAAATGCTAACAACGAGATCATCAGTCCTGGCGGGATAACCCACCATTTCCACGCACTGGTCAAAAAGGCATTTTTGACTTGAGCATAATAAAGCATACTACCCCAGCTTTTCACTGTCGAAGCTGCCAGCCCTAAAAAGCTAAGCGTTGACTCTGCCAAGATAGCATTTTTGAATCTTGCCACCACACGATAAGCAATCAATGGTGATAGCTCTCTTGACACATGTCTAGTCAAAATAAACCAAGACGATGCCCCCATCGCCACTAATGTCATGATGTACTCTTTTTTCTTTATTTTCATCGTCTGCGCCCGAAGCACTCGTGCCATTTCAGGCCAAGAGCATACTCCTAAGACCACCGCCGTTGTCGTCAAGCTTCCACCCAAAAGCGAAGAAAGGATTATTACTAACGGCAAATACGGAATTACGTATACAAATGACGTTATTTTCATAAATATGCTATCAATAACCCCGCCATACCAGCCAGCTATGACGCCGATTAGGATTCCGATTGTTGCCGATATGCACATCGTAATGAACCCTACCAAAAGCGAATACCTTGCCCCAATAATTAATTCACTAAAAATATCTTGTCCGATATCATTGGTTCCCAAGATATGCGCTTCACTTGGCGCTTGAAAAGGTGTTCCGACGATAAGATTAGCATCATATGGCGCAATGAAATCTGCAAATATGCCGACGCAAACGATACTCAAAACGATGATTATTCCAATTATTCCAATATACTTACTCTTCATATGATATCTCCATTGAGGGGTCGATTTTTTTTGCCAATATATCCGCTAAAAAAGTCGTGATAATGACCATTACTGACGTTATTAAAAAAGTATATTGCATCAAAGGGTAATCTCTGGCACTTATTGCGTCATAAAGCAATAAGCCAATTCCCGGATATGAAAATAATCGTTCAATAACAATCGAGCCTCCTAAGACAAATCCCAACTCCATCATAAACACAGTAAATACTGGAATAAGCGAATTACGAATGATATAGTGCGACTTAATTTTCTTACTTTGTATCCCTCGTATTCTCGCCATATCAACATAGTTTTGTTCCATCGTATTTAAGACACTATACCTTGATGTTGTAAAGAAAATGGTTATTGATACAATTAGCATCGTCGTAACTGGTAATGCTAAATGCCTAATGACATCTAAAAAATAGGCAATTCCTGTATTATTTCCCCACAACGAATAAGCTCCGTAAAGAGGGAACCATCCTAGTCTGACACTAAATACCGAAATCATCACCATCCCTATCCAAAAGGAAGGCAAGGTGCCAACTAGCATCAATCCCAACACAATTCCTATGTCCTTACGCTTCTTTCTTAAAAAAGCCGACAATGACCCTATAAAAGTACCTACCAAGGTAGAAAGCACTAGATTACACCCTGCTAATAACAAGGTCCAAGGCAAGGCATTTTTAAGCAAGTCAAAGACTGGCTGCTTTTTAGAATATGATGTTCCCCAATTAAGCGTCACGGTATTCTTGATGAAGCCCGCAAACTGTTCCGTTATCGGCTTATCTAATTCATAAAACTCAACTATCTGTGCCCTTTGTTCGACTGTCAAGTCACCTGTGTCTTCTCCAACAATTCGCGAAACCGGTGACCCTGGCATCAATCTCGGAAAGAAAAAATCCAGTGTAATCATTGCACATAGTAAGATTATATAATGTATAATTTTTCTTTTTAACATACCAACCCTCAAAATCACAAAAGAAAGACAAAGTAATCCTGACGACTTTGTCTTTCTTTGTGTTTATTTATAATTAACTATCTAAGAAAGAAAATAGATTTACTGCTGTAGTTCCCTTAGCAAATACCCATCCATCATACATCTGTGTGTTTACTGCACAGATAGTATCACCAAAGAATAGTGTCACCATTGGCGCTTCCACTGCTGCTATTTTTTGCATCTCAGCATTTAATTCTGCGCGCTTTGCTGCATCTACAGTTTGTAAAAATTCTGCTGCTAATGCATCAAATTCCGCGTTTTTGTAATGCGAAAGGTTTTGGCCACCAACACCGGCAAAATCACTAGAGCATACCGCAATAATTGCTCCTGCTTTTTGAATTACTGGTGCTGACCATCCAAAAATGGCCATATCATATGAGCGGTCGGCAGCCGTTTCAAACTCTGGCCACACTAATTCTGTTACTGCGTCCGAATCCATTGAATTTACTGTCGCCTTAATGCCAATTTTCTCTAATTGTTGCACGATTATTTCTGCCGTACGAATACGTTGTGGACTAGATGCTGCTGCCAAAAGTTCTAAGTTCATCTCTTGCCCATCTAAACCTTTTCTCATCCCTGCATCATCTTTATCTGTGTAACCTATTGAATCTAAAAGTTCATTAGCTTTGTCAACGTCAAAGACATGGTCAAGTCCTTCTACATATTCGTCCATTCCCTTTTTAACATATCCAGAACTACCTTTTTCAGCATATCCTAAGCAAACCTGTTCAACAAGCTCATCAATATTGATTGCCTCCGATACCGCTAACCGGAAATCAGCATTGTCAAATGGCGCCTTTTCGTTGTCCATAATCAATAAAGTACTTGCATAGCCTTCACTTTTTTCCACTTCAATATTAGGTGCTGCCATAAATGTTTCAACCAGTTCTGGTCCAATGCTACTTGTTGATGTAGCTATTTCACCTGCAATCAATGCTTGTTGGATAACCGCCGGATCAGCAATGATAGGCATTTGAATGGTTTTTACCTTAGGTGTTCCACGAAAATAATTATCCATCGCTTCAAGCGTATATGACTCGCCTGTCTTGTATTCCACCAATTTGTATGCTCCACTTCCCATATTCGGAAGTGTTGTTGGATCTTCTACTCCCTCAAATTCACTTTTTGGAACGATTCTCATATCCGCAAGACTCGCTCTTAAAAATCCTGGGTCTGGCTCTTCAAGGGTTAGTGTGATAACATTTCCCTCTGCACTAGCTGCTTTAACCTTTGACGCAATCGGTGTCCAACGTGAATGTGTAAATGAATCTTTGAAATATTCAAAAGTAAAGATTACATCTTCTGCTGTAAGTTCTGTTCCATCATGCCACTGTTGACCATCTTTAAGTGTCATTTTAAATTCAGTGAAGTCATCATTGATTTCGTAGTCTTCTTCTATCATCCATGGAATTACTTCGTTTTCAGCTGATACTGTGAATAGGCTATCATACATAAACTTCATCGTGTCAAATCCTGGTGAACCAGTTACATAAGTAATTGGCGTCAAAGTATTTTCATCTTTTGTAATAGCGATTGTCAACGTGTCTGGATTGCCGACCGGCTCTTCTGCTTCTTCGCTGACTGGCTCTTGGGTCGGTTCTTGCGTTGCCTCTTCTTTGGCTACTTCTTCTGTTGCTGGTGCCTCTTCTGTTTTGGCCGGTTCTTGCTTACCACAAGCACTAAAAACAAGCATAACTGCCAATAGTACCGCCAAAATTCTTGATTTTCTCTTCATTACAACTCTCCTTTTTTGTTTGTTTATATTTATCTTTAACCTCATGGTCTTTATGACCTCATGAGAATGTTATTTCATAAGTTCATCCAGAATAAATGCTCCATCTCGCCGATATGGTTCGGCAAAGACCGCTGCGCAATGCCCTGTCGCATAAGGATATGTGTAAAATGCCTTGTCCATTTCTCGCTTAATCATCTTTCCGCGCTCGATTTCCGTGTCCACTTCTCGCCACTTAGGAGCAAGCTTTTCCATCCTTTTATTAGCTATTTCATCTTCTTTTATTTTGCCGAAGTAGGTTAGTTGACTCTCAAGCGCATCCATCGCTGCACATTTTTCATCCCATACTTCAAATATGTCAACAACACAATTCGGATTCTCTGGCGTCATAAAGTAAATCGTTGCTCCACCAGCCGGCTCAAGCCCTGGTGTTTCTTCAAGCGCATAGGCTCTTCCTGCTAAGGCAATCGCCTCAAGTACTAAAGTCATAAATGGCCGTCTACCTGGATCAAGGTCAGTAACGCAATGTTCTGGGTCCTGCGTGATAATGATATCAGGACGGAATTTTCTAATTACTTTAATCATCGCTATTTTTTCTTCATACGATGCCGTTATCTTTCCCGTGTCCATATTCAAAAATTCAACCGTTGTTTCTAGCAATGCTGCTGATTTCTCTAAGTCTTCTCGCATCTTTCCGCCAGCGAAGGCAATCGCCGCATGAGATACTCCACCATTTTTCGCATTGAGGCACAACGCCCCACCGCATTCAACAACTTCCATGCTATATGCTCCTAAAAGCAATATCCTCTTTCCTGTAGGCATACTATTTTCCTCCTTGTTCTTTTCACATCGTAAAAGTGTCGTTGCGGTCTGGCACATTTTGACCATAGCGACACTTTTACAATAGCTTAAAATGAGTCGGCATATCCAACGGATACATTTCGACACCGCTAGACTTTCTCTCATAATTTTCTTCATAAATTAGCGTACAAAAAAAGCACGCAGCTTTTCTTCAGAAAAACCATTTGCCCTTCATAAGCACTTCATCTTTTAAGTTTAGATATAACCGTAAAACAATGCTTCAGCATTCTGGGACTCGTTTCATACGAACCACTTTGCCTTTAATAGTAACAAATGCTTATCCGAGTTCTTCTAATATCTCGACAACATTTTGCACTACTTTTTTCATTGGGGTTTCTGGAACTCCAACAATAGTTTCCCTATTGTTATTCATCGGAATCAAAAGTTTCTTGGCGTTGCTTTGTCCGACTGACATTGCCATTGTTGCAGTAATTTCTCCCAATAATGAATTGGCTATCGCGATTCCAATCGCCCCAATGATAACATCGGCGTTTTGACATCCAACCACCACCGCGTTTTCCCCCGTTGCTCCGCTATCGGCACCAGCCTTTAGCATGGCTCCCGTGGCAACACTATTCGTTCCTACCGCAGTAATTGAATAATCCTTGCTGCTTTCTTTTATCGCCGTGATTAATTGCTTTCCAATTCCACCACCTTGACCATCAATTATTAATATCTTCATCTATCAACCTCTCATGCATTAACAACTAACACGGCAATCATATCAACTCATACTGGCTCGTACAAGCCCCCCTACGGGATATTTTCGTTCTATATAATGTACTTTCTTTGAAACATAATCTTCTACAAAATTTTTTCTTTATAATCTCCTCGCGACATATCTATTTTCAAATCAATGATTTTTAGCCGCTTTGCTAGGGCTTCCAGCCTTTCCGCTACTTCCGAACTATCGTGCACTTTACCATCATATAAGCTATAGTCCTTCCTGAATTGCTTTGGCGAAAGATTCGGCATGATGACGTTACCGCCTGCTAATAACCCTTGTTCCATACCACCTTTGGCGATAGTTCCAAGGGCTGTTGTCGAAGGTAAAAGAGCTGTTGGCAATAATATTCTCGTCAATGCCAACATACAAAGGGTCTGATGCAAATCGCCCGCTGCCATCTTAGCGAATCGCGTATCTTGATGTGGTATGAACGGCCCAATGCCCACCATCTGCGGTTTTAGCTCTCGCAAAAACAGTAGATCCTCGGCTAGATTTTCAATTCGCTGTCCTGGCGAACCCACCATAAATCCAGCACCAGTTTGATATCCTATCGCCTTTAATGCCAAAAGGCTTTCTTGACGATTGCTAAAGCTCAATTCTTGGGGATGAAGCTTTTGATAATGGTCTTCGCTTGCCGTTTCATGTCTTAGCAAGTACCTATCCGCTCCCGCCTCAAATAGGCGCTTATAACTTTCATAGCTTTTCTCCCCTAGTGAAAGAGTCACCGCCGCATCGGGGTATCGCTTCTTTAATTCCCTAATAATGCCACCCAAATATTCATCCGTATAATAAGCATCTTCGCCACCTTGTAGCACAAAGGTTCTAAATCCTAATTCATAGCCACTCTTACAACATTCTAGTATCTTTGCTGTTTCTAGGCGATAACGCTTAACGTTTTGGTTTGATGCTCTAATTCCACAGTAAAAACAATTATTACGGCAATAATTTGTTATCTCGACAAGTCCTCGTATGTAAACTTTTTCCCCGAAATGCTGCATCTTTATCTCATTTGCTTCGGCAAAAACTTCTTGCGCATCACCGCTGAAACATTGCTCAATAAGCGAAACTAGCTCCGTCTTAGTTGCCTTTTGCAGATTCATCATAATTCTATCCTTTCAAAGATGCGAGATGCCCGCGATAATATCCCGTTTAGGTAAGCCAAGATAATGCCATAATTCGTAACTGGAATACTGTTTTGCTCTAATATCGCCAATCGCGACTCCACCTCACGACTATTGAGCATGCAACTTCCGCACTGTATTGCCATGTCAAAAACAGTTAAATCTTCAGGGAAATCATAACCACTATAGAATGTGAAATGAAAGTCCTTATCCGTCTTTTTCTTGAATAATTTAGGGATTTTAAAGCGCCCAATATCTTCGTGACTCTTGTTATGGGTACATCCTTCTAGCATCAATATTTTCGCTCCGTCCGCTAGGTTTCCGATTACCTCGCTGCCCTCAAGAAGTTGTCTGAAATCACTCTTTTCATACGCCAACAACATTGAAAATGAAGTCAAGGCGATGTCCTCTGGCACAATCGCCGCCACTTCACCAAAAGCCTGCGAGTCCGTTATAACAAGATCAATCTGCTGATTTGCTATCACTTCGCCAAGTTCTGACGGTCTAACCACGATACTTTTTACTTGGCAATCAAGGCATTGCCTAATCATCTGCACCTGTGGCAAAATCAAACGCCCTTTGGGTGCTTCACTATCAAGTGGTATTACCATCACCACAGTGTCACCAGGCGACAACACCTTTTCGATTATTGGTATCTCTTTTTCTTCAAGACTAGTCAATAGTATCGTAATCTTTTCACGCAAAACATCTAACTCGCCTTCGTTCATATCTGTCAGCAGTATCGCTTTGGGATACTGCTCTTTCAAACTGGCAAGTTGTTCTTGCCCCACTTGATTAAACACTAAGATGTGGGGAGTTCCCTTTGCCACAAATTTCACATATGCTTCTTTATCAAAGTAATCACTATTAGCAACATATAGCGTCATATCTGCTCGTCGCATTGCCGCTAATGTTTTCTTAGCTCGTAGCGAGCCTAGCTCACTTTCATCACCAAAACCCGCCGTATCTATTAAGACAACTGGTCCAAACGGCAACAATTCTGCCGCCTTTGCTACTGGATCAGTTGTCGTTCCTGCGATTGGTGATACGATAGCATTGCTTTGCTCTGTCAAGGCATTGAATAATGTCGATTTGCCCGCATTTGTCCGCCCCACAATGGCAATATTCTTACGCTGTATAATAGAAGTTGTCCCCGTCATAAAAATAAGTCCCTCCTCCCTAGAAGCGTCTTGTCAATATTGTCTTCAACCTGCTTACGCACTTTTTCGNTGCCNATATTATNAATNTCTCTATCAACTAATGCTTTTGCCGCCGCTTGGAATTTGTCATCACCATAATCGATGGCATATTCCAGTAGCGTTAATAGTGCATTGGGTAGACAGACATTTTTGATTTCACCTGATTTTGCTAATGCCATAAAGCGGTCGCCATGCCGTCCTGAGCGATAACATGCCGTGCAAAAGCTAGGTATATAACCTTCTTTTACTAAATTCGAAATAATCGATGCAGCACTTCGTTCATCCACCAGTTCAAATTGTGAACCATTTCCACTTTTGGTATTATATCCACCAACCTCAGCTTTTGAGCCTGCTGATAGCTGAGAAATTCCAACCTTTAGTAAACGCTTGCGCATAGCTTCATCTTCTCGCGTTGACAGTATCATCCCTGTAAATGGTACCGCGATACGAATGATTGCCACTAGACGTTCAAAAGTCGCATCCTCTACCAAGTGAGGGAATTCAGCTAGACTCATGCCCGCTGCTTGTCGTAATCGTGGTACTGAAATGGTATGAAAGCCAACACCAAATTCTTTCTCTAAGTGTTCGTTGTGTAACATCAGCGCCATTATTTCAAACTTTGGCTCGTAAAGTCCAAACAACACTCCGCCACCGACATCGTCTACTCCTGCTTCCATCGCTCGGTCAAAAGCCGTCAAATGATAGTTATAGTCTTTTTTAGGTCCACGAATATGGACTTTTTCATAAGTTGGTTGATGATACGTCTCCTGAAATAATATATACGTGCCAATTCCAGCCTCCTTTAATTTGCTGTAATTTTCTACGGTTGTTGCCGCAATATTCACATTTGCTCGTCGAATCTCACCCTCAGCAGTTTTCATATCATAAATCGTTTTCAGACATTCAATGATATATTCAATCGGGCATTTGCTATCATCCTCTCCCGCTTCAAGTGCAATTCGCTTGTGTCCCATTGCCTCAAGCACACGCACTTCATCTCGCACTTCCTCCATACTTAAAATGCGTCGCTTATAATCGTGGGAACAATTAAAGCTACAATAGGCGCAGCGATTAACACAGTAATCACTAACATACAATGGTGCAAACATTACGATACGTTTGCCATAGATATGATTCTTTATCTTGTCTGCCACTTCAAAGATACGCTTGATATGTTCTGGTTTCTCTGTTTGCAATAATAAGGCTACCTCTTTATGACTTAATCCTTCAAAATTCTCGGCCCTATCTAAGATTGCCATCACTTCTTTGTCATTGGCATCTTTAGCATTATCTAAAAGCTCTTCTATATACTCATGATTTATAAACACTTTATGCAACTCCTTTAGTCAATTTTTTAGTCGATTTGTTTGTTAGAAATAGCTGTTTTTATCGTCACGTGTTCAATCTTACCTAGCTTGCCTGTGAGGGCATTAATCTCGTCCATATCTCCCATTACAGTGACTGAAACCACCGCAATTCCCTCTTTGGTAAATGGAATCCCCATCCGCCCGTGAACCAAATGCTTATGCACGGAAAGCACTTCGTTAAACGTCTTTTGTGAAGCGGCCGGATTATCAAGTACCGCTGCAATGATTGCTATTCTTTTCATTTTTTCTCTCCTTATCGTGTTGTGTTGTTTGGATACCCTTTATCTTGCTTGATTAAACTGCAACAAAAAACCTCCTAGCTTTCGCCAAGGAGGACACAAAAATAAAGACTATAAATCGCCTATTCATGCCTCGCAGGGAAGAAAGCTCTCACCTAGAAGGAATTCATTCACTATGTAGTATCACTGAGAAAAGACGGCTCTCGTCTCGATGATTTTACTAATTATATCATATCGAAGTTGTTAATGTAACTATCTTTTTGCACTGATTTTTTATCAAACAAAAATGCGACGTGATGGAAATCACGCCGCACACTTTATAGTATTTTTAATTATTGATTTAATAGCTTATCAATGCTAACTAGCTTAACACTCAATACAAAAACTTCCGTCGCTGTCTCTAACTCTTCTGGCGTTGGAAATGATGGTGCAATACGGATATTACTATCCTTATCATCTTTTCCATATGGATATGTCGCTCCCGCTCCAGTCATGATCAATCCTGCCTCTTTGGCTTTAGCTACGATAGCTTTCGCACATCCTTCGAGTGCATCAAAGGAGATAAAGTAACCACCTTTAGGTTTCAACCATGAGCCAATCTCTAATCCGCCTAATTCTTTTTCCAAGCCACTAATAACTGCTTCGAATTTAGGTCTTAGGATATCAGCATGTTTTGCCATGTGTTCTTTTATTCCGTCCATATTCTTGAAGAATTTGACGTGTCTTAACTGGTTGAGCTTATCATGTCCGATTGTTTGATAGAACATTTGCCCCTTAACTTCCTCAATATTTGCTTTAGATGCACATAAGAAAGATACACCAGCACCAGCAAAGCTCACTTTAGAAGTTGACATGAATTTGTATACCATATCAGGATTTCCTGCTTTTTCACACTCAGTAACGATTTCTAAAATTTTATCTTGGTCATCGGCATATAGATGGTGAACAGCATATGCGTTGTCCCAGTAGATTCTAAAATCTTTCGCCGCTGGCTTTAAGTTAGCAAATCGCTTAACCGTTTCGTCAGAAAATGAAGCTCCGGTTGGGTTTTGGTATTTTGGCACACACCAAATCCCTTTAATTGCTTCGTCTTCGGCAACTAATTTTTCGACAATATCCATGTCTGGACCTGTCGCAAGCATCGGTACATTAACCATCTCGATGCCAAAATGTTCCGTAACACCAAAATGACGGTCATAACCTGGTACTGGACAAAGGAATTTCACTTTATCAAGTTTGCACCATGGCGTACTGCCACAAACACCGTGGGTCATCGCTCTAGATACTGTATCGTACATAATGTTAAGGCTTGAGTTGCCATAGATGATAACGTTCTCTGGCGCAACCTCGCCCATGTCAGCCATTAGCTTCACTGCTTCTGGAATCCCGTATGTTAGCCCGTAGTTACGGCAATCCATCCCTGATTCACAGTTCATATCTGAATTGCTGTCTACTAAGTCCATCATTTTGTTAGCCAAATCTAGTTGATTCTTAGCTGGTTTGCCTCGCGACATGTCTAGATTAAGACCTTTGCCTTTTATCTCTTCATATTTAGCTTCAAGCTCTGTTTTAAGAGCCATTAATTCTTCTTTATTTAACTGATTATAAGCTGTCATATTAGCCTCCTCATAATATTCTTATACAAATAGGTTACATGAATTATTTTATGGTTTTTTTGCATAATTGTCAAGGCTAGCTTGCATTTTAACAGCTATTTTTGTTTTTAATTCGCTTCATTATCAGCATAAATGCATTTTTCACTTTTCAAACTTGCATTTTTGCATTTTTTCACATTCTTTTTATCATTCGTTACGAAGCTTAATTGCGTCAGCTGCTTCCATCCGACGTTGGAATTGATCAACGATAACTGCAACGATAATTACTGTTCCTTTGATAACCATCTGCCAAAATTCCGATACACCTAGCATAACCATACCATCATTCAATACTCCAATAACAAAAGCACCAATAATCGTACCGCCAATCGTGCCGACTCCTCCTGACATACTAGTTCCACCTAAAACTGCTGCCGTAATCGCATTCATCTCCCAACTTTCACCCGTCGCTGGATGCGCTGATGCAAGTTGCGCTGCCGCTATTAACCCCACTACCGATGCACAAAACCCCGATAGCATATAGACAAATAACTTTATGTTTTTGACTTTCACGCCTGAAAGTTCAGCCGCTTTTTCATTTCCACCGACGGCAAAGATATGCCAGCCCAATGGTTGCTTCTTAAATAGAAACATTACGATAGCGGCAATTACAATCATTATCCATACCGCTATTGGTAGCCCCAGAAAATTACCCGAACCCAACACTGGGAACCCCGTATTGCCTAGTACTGGCTCACCACCAAGATTTGAATATGTCTCTCCTCTTGACCGAATCAAGGCAAATCCTCGGCTAATATACATTGTTCCTAAGGTAGTGATAAATGGCGGAACATTTAGGTGACTAATCAAGAACCCATTAATTGTTCCTACAGCCGTTCCACAGATTAATGTCAACAAGATAACAACTGGTATCGCAAAATAGATGGAGACATTCATAAACCTGATTGGTAGCCCTTCTATAATCAATCCACCAGCGATAACGCCTGATAATCCCACGATTGAACCTACCGAAAGGTCAATCCCTCCACTAACAATAACCGCTGTCATCCCGATAGCCAAGATGCCGTATAGGGCAACATGTTTTGCCACTAAAACCAAACTAGTTACTGTGAAAAAATTTGGAGTAATAACTCCGAAAATAGCTAACAATAATGCTAATGCAATCAATGTTCGGCTTTTCATCAAAAGCATCTTAACGGATGGCCTTGCATTTTTATTTTTATTGTTCATTTACCTATCCTCCCCATCTATTGTTTTTGAATCTTCTGCCGAAGTCGCATAGCTCATCAATCCTTCGCCGCTGATTTCTTCGCCTTTTAGATATCCTGACATTGTTCCATCTCGTAAAACTAATATTTCATCAGAAATAGCAATAATCTCTTTCATCTCTGACGAAACAGCCATAATCGCTAATCCTTCCATCGCACACTGTTCAATAATCGCGAAAACGTCTGCCTTGGCGCCAACATCAATCCCTCTTGATGGTTCATCGAGCAAAAGGACTTTTGGGCTTGTTAATAGCCCTTTTCCAATAACGACTTTTTGCTGGTTACCACCTGATAATGAGAGAATTGGCAATTTGGAACTTGCCACCTTAATTCTTAGGTCATTAATAGTCTTTTTGATGTTAGATTGCAAAATGAAGTTCCTCAACATGCCCCCCCTTTTATTACTTTTCAAACTAGATAGGGTCATATTTTCTGCTATATTCATGCTTTGCACTAGGCCTTCTCGTTGCCTATCCTCTGGCACCAACGCAAATCCATTTCTAATTTGCCCGTGAATACTCTTAGGCATAAGTTCTTTTCCATTTAACTTGATCGTTCCTGTACAACGAGGATGTAACCCCATTAAAGTTTCCAGTAACTCGGTTCTCCCAGCGCCTAGCATTCCATAAACGCCTAGGATTTTTCCTTGTTGAAGTTTAAAGGAAACATCTTTAAAGTAATATCCCCCAATATTGTTTTGAAGCGACAAATTCTCTACTTCTAAAACTACTGGTTTTTCCTGTTTATCATATGTTTTTGCTTGGTAATCTTGTTTTCTTCCCACCATAGACTCAACAATCCATGCCAAATCCACGCCGGCCATATCACGTTGTTCAACTAATTTTCCGTCACGAAGAACGGTGATATTATCGCCAATCCGCATAACTTCATCCATGCGATGCGAAATATAAATAATACAAACATCTTGTGCCTTTAATTCTTCGATAATTTTAAATAGCACTTCTACCTCATCGTTTGATAGTGAAGAAGTCGGCTCGTCCATTATCAATATTTTCACATCTGCCTGTGCCATCGTCTTAGCAATCTCGATGATTTGTTGCTGCCCGACACGCAATTCCCTAACTAACATATTCGGGTCTAGTGGATGCTCCAATTTTTCCAGTATCTTTTTCGCCTTTTCAACGTGAATTTTGTTGTCTAGGACGCCACTTTTTTTGCTCTCTTTTGCCATGAAAATATTTTGATAAATTGTCATATTGGGTAAAAGATTGAGTTCTTGGTGAACGATGCCAATTCCATGTGCAGCAGCGTCTGCCGTGCTTTTTAGGTGAAGCTCTTGTTCTCCCAAATAAAGTTCTCCGCGGCTTGGTTGCTCTATTCCTGCAATAATCTTCATTAGCGTTGATTTCCCCGCACCGTTTTCTCCAACTAGAACATTTACTTTTCCACTTTGAACCTCAAAATCCACAGCATCAAGTGCCAACGTTCCAGGGTATTGCTTGCTGATATTTTTAGCCGTTAAGCAGACTTTAGACATCATCTCACCTCCCCACTTCAAGAATTACAGGAATAATCATAATTTCTTCTTCGGCATTTTTTATTGAAAACGCCCCTGTAAATGTCGCCTCTTTTCCAGTTCCTTCATCTATGCCCGATTGAGCAACAATGTTCGTATCGACCATTCTATTTAATGCACTTGAAACTTCTGAGAATGCTATTTGATTCTTGAAGTCATTGAACTGGATAAACGGTAGCGAATCTCTTAAACTGGCACCTTTATAAACTGGTCCGACTTGAAGCTTAGTAGGATGGCTGTCTATCTCAACGATAGCAAATCCACTTCGGCTGTCACGGTTCACCTCTTTTACAGTACCACTGCCCTCTACCACGAAGACCCAACTGCCTTTATCATTACTTAATATTCCATATTCTTCGCACGCTTGTTCAAAGTCTTGGCTTATCGCCTCTTGCACTGTCAAAAAGTCATTCGCACTTTCTTCAAAGGTTGGAAGTGCCTCTTCTTCCCAAATAGACTGTACATATACATCTGGATCAAACTCTTCACCAAATACTGGTGCATCTTCTGCTCCTTCGATTTGTTTTCCACCATAAACCAATCTACCATCATCTAGGCTTATTATTGCGCACCCGCTTAGTAGAAACATGGTCAAAATCATGCTTAATCCTGTTCCAAGGCAACGAATTTTTTTCCTCTTCCACATACTCCGCTCTCCTTTTAACGGTACGCTTCCCAAAAGGGAAGCGTACCTGCAAGTATTTATTTGCGTAAATACTATTCTGATAATTTAAATGTTTCTAATTTTTCTGCATTTTCTGCCGAAATAACTTTACACTCAATTAATTGCTTTTCTTCTTGACCAGTAGAACCTGTTTTCAAGAATTGATCCATTTGCTCAACGCCTAATTGTGCATTAGCATATGCTTGTTGTAGAACTGAGATAGACATATCGCCTGCGATAATAGCATCACGTGATTCGTTACTTCCATCAAATCCCATAACAACAACATCTGTGATACCCGCATTCTTTAATGCCTGTGATGCTCCTAAAGCCATTGTGTCGTTACCACACACAACACCTTGAATATCTTGGTTCGATTGAAGAATTGACTCCATTTTGCTATATGCTTCTGCTGTATCCCAGTTTGCTGATTGTTGTGCAACCATGTTTAAGTCTGGGTATTGATCAAGTACATCATGGAAACCTGCGCTTCTTGTTGCCGCTGCTGTATCTGATTCTTTACCTGTAAATTCAACATAATTTCCTTCTTCGCCAACAAGTTCGATGAATTTTTCAGCACCTGCTCTTGCCCCTTGGAAGTTGTCAGAAACGATTTGAGCGATTGCGATACCTGTTTCATTGATTTCTCTTCCGATTAGAACAGTTGGAATTCCTGCATCTTTTGCTTTTTGCACAGAAGCTGCTGTTGCATCTGCACTAGCATTATCACTGATAATACCAACTGCTTTTTCTGCGATTGCTGCATCATATAATTGATCTTGTTTTGTTGCATCGTCATCGTGTGAAACCACTTTAACGGTGTAACCAAGTTCATTTAATTTGTCTTCAGCTCCCATAACTTCTGCCTTGAAGTATGGATTGTCTTGTGATGGCGAAATAATATAAACTAATCCACCTTCTGATGCCGCTTCTTCTGGCGCTGCTTCTTCTGTAGCTTCTGCTTCCGGTTCTTCTGCTGGTGCTTCCTCTGGCGCTGCTTCTTCTGTTGCTGGTGCTTCTTCTTTTTCTTCTGCTGGCGCTTTTGCAGTGCCGCATCCTACCATTGCCATAACCATAACGCTTGCTAATACAATACTTAAAATTCTCTTTTTCATGCTGTTTCTCCTTTTCTTTTTGTTTTTCAAAATTGCAATTTCATTTCGCAATTTTAATCAGTTTTTATATTGCTTGTTATTCTGTCTCTTCATAAGAAGCTCGTGACTCATAATAATCTGGAGTAATAACTCCTTCTTTCGCAAAATAAGCTGGAGCGTCAATTCCCGATGTGAAGACAATATTTCCCCACGGCTCCAAGCCGCCTGTTCGAATAATTACTTTTGCTGCATCACGCCACTGACCAATAATATCTGTGTGTGGGACTGTTTCTATTTCACAGCGGTCAAGATGTTCAACCAACTGCTGATGGAAAACTGGATTATATTTCTTTTGTTCCTCAGCCACAATACAACGCTCATAAATAAAATCAGTCGTCAATAGCTTGACGATTTCTAGCACACTTGGAAGGTCTTGCGTTATCGCCAAATCAACACAGATAACCCCTTCCGCTGGAACATTATATCCCGCATCTGAAACAATCAATACATCCGTATGCCCCATTGCACAAATCGCATCATTCATTGCTCGGTTAAGTATTTTCCCTTTCTTCATGTTTTCACCTCCTTTTCTCTTTTTTATATAGGTTTTACTCGACCAGTTCTGTTCTGTATGGGATTCCCTCTATCACCCCGTTGCGAGTCACGCTAATGCTTGCTGCCTGATTCGCAAATTCAACTGCCTGTTGATACGTTTTCCCTTCACTTATTGCAACAGCTAATGCTCCAGCAAAAGTATCGCCAGCTCCCGTTGTATCTACTGCTTTAACCTTGTCCTTAACACCTATCAGTTGGATGTCGCCGCCGCTACACAGCAATGCGCCGTCACTTCCAAGCGTTATCACCACATGCGGAATTCCTAAGCCTTGTAGTTGCTTACCTAGCTCTTTGGCTTCGACCTTTTCATCCGATGCAATGCCCAACATTTCTTTCGCTTCTGATTCATTCGGGGTAATTACGTCAACATTCTCAATTAGTTCTTTTGGCATCTTACGGTATGGTGCTGGATTAAAAATTACCATAACCCCATTTTCACGAGCTTTTTTTGCCGCATAAGTCATCGTCTCTATATCTGCTTCCATCTGCATCAACAGTATCTTCGATTCGCTAAGTTCCTGACTAAGAGCATCAATGTCTGCTTTTCCTACTTCCATGCTAGCACTGAAATTAATTATGATACGATTTTCACCAGTGCTTTCTACCATTACAAAACCCACATCTGTTGCATTTTTTTTCGACTTTTTAATTCGTGCATCTAACTTTTCATCATGGAAAAGCTGCATTGCCGCATCACCTAATGCATCTTCTCCGACGCAAGAGATGAAACTTACATTTCCGCCCAAACGCGCTGCCGCGATTGCTTGGTTTGAACCCTTTCCACCATGAAATTGCTGAAAGTTTGAACCTGGAACAGTTTGTCCCGCTATGGGAAATCTGTCACATCCCATTGTCATGCCAACAGCATAGCTGCCGTAAACCATAATACGTGATTTTGTCATGTTACACTTACTCCCTCTCTCTTATTTTATCGGATACTTACCATATTTCTTCGCCGTCTCATACACTGCAACGATATTTTCAGGCGGCACATTCGATTGAATGTTGTGGTCTTGGCAAAAGACAAATCCGCCTCCTGGTGCCAGAATTTCTATCATTTCTTTAGTTTCCCTTTGCACTTCTTGTACTGATTTGAATGTCATCGTTGTCTGAGTCGAACATGCTCCACCCCAAAAGGTCACATTTTTCCCATACTCTTTCTTCAATTCGATAGGATTCATCCCTGCTGCCGATAGTTGAATAGGGTTGATGATGTCAATTCCTGATTCAATCAAATCTGGCAATAGCGGTGCCATCGCTCCACAGCAATGGAAGTAAATTTTTATGTGTGGTTTTTTACGTTTAATAAATTGATGTATTTTAGTATGTACTGGTTTTAATATCTCGCGGAAAGTCTCTGGTGAAAGAAGTAAGCTATTTTGTGCGCCGTAATCATCATTCACTTGGATAATTTGGATATAATCTCCAACCGCATCCAGGTAGCGGTCCAATACAGCAATATAAGCATCTGAAAGTTTTTCTAAATAGTATTCAACCATTTCTTGTTCAACCATCAGGTTCGCGAGATAATTTTCATAACCGAAATCTTTGAATCCTCGCTCGAAAATACTTATTGAACTCGTTCCAATAATTGCATAGTCAGTCTCTTCAAACATTCTCTTGGCATTGCTTTTCAGATAGGTTTCTTCTTCATCTGTCATCACCGGAAGAACCAAGCCTGCATCTACATCCTCAAGTGACTCAGCTTCAGCGAGTGGATGATACATTTCATCAAAATAAAGTCCATCCTCAGGACGTTTGAATATAACATCACCTTTTTTATTCAAAATAACGTCGCTGCCATCAGCCTGTTTTTCAAAATGAAAATCAGCAGGAACTTGAGCGTTGCTTCCATCCATTAATACTTCGCTACGACTCCCCTTGTTAAGTTTTACTCCCATCGATGGTTCTAGTCGGTGCAGTTGGATAACATCACCACCCATCAGCTTCCTAACCTCATCGTCTACGTCCGACAAAAGTTGTTTCATATCGAAAACATTATTTTCTATCGGCAATTTGAGATAGTTTAGTAAGTTTCCGTACGCAAGTGCATTTATGCCACTTGAGCGAGTCGAACCGAAATCTACTGGTATACGGTCAGCCTCTTGATAATTGAGCGCACATAGTACGCGTTCCCTTGAGTTGAAATCTGCCATAATAGCAATCCTCCTTTGATTTATATAATTAATATTTAAGTTCGCTCAAACCCCTGTAAATACGCCAGAGAAAACGTTACACTAGATTTCCCAAAAATACGTTTTCCGTTTGAGAAAACGTTACACTAAATCCGCAAAAATTATACTTTTATACTCTCTTCATTTTTAAAATTAAACTTTTCGAATGCTATCACGTACAAAAACTTCGCATTCCATTTTTACATGTTTCTTCTCTTTAGCCCCAGCTAATCGCTGACACAGCAGCTCTGCTGCCGTTCTTCCCAGTTCGCCAATCTGTACACCTGCTGTCGTAATTCGTGGCTGAATTACATCTGTCATCGGCAAATTGTCAAATCCCACTATGGAAATATCTTCTGGAACTTTAAGCTTCATATTGGTAATTGCATTACAAGCCCCAATACTCATCAAGTCATTGGCCAATACAATCGCTGTGAATTTTCCTTTTTGAGTCTTCAATAATTGCATTGTCGCATCGTATCCTGACTGCAACTGATAGTCTCCTGCCAATACAAGAGATTCATCGTATGTTAAACCGTGCTTTTCTAATCCTCTTTTGTATCCATCAAATCTTTGCTTCGCATTGTTGGCATCCAAAGGTCCGCCAATAAAAGCGATATTCTTATGCCCGTTCTTAACAAGGTAATCTACTACCTTTTCAATCCCGCCGGCATTATCAATCGTTACCTGTAATTCTATATCCATTCCCTCAACATATCGCTCAACCAAAACGAATGGGAATTTGTCTTCAATAAAATCATTAACAATAGCATCATCTTCAACGCTATTTTGAGTCGTTAGAATAACTCCATCCACTAAATGCTCTTGCAAAAATAATACTTGTCCGCGCTCTTGCTCTATCGAACCGTCAGTGTTACACAAAAACAAGTGATAGCCATGTTCTGCACAAACATCGCCAATGCCTCTCGCTAACTCCGCGAAAAAGGGGTTACATATATCTGGAATTACCAATGCAATCGTGTTGGTCTTTTTAGTAATCATGCTTCTTGCAATCTTATTGGGCTGATAGCCACTCTCCTTGATTGCCGCCAAAATTTTCTTACGAGTCTTGGCTCCTACACCTTCTTCTCGTCCATTGATTGTTCTAGATACAGTTGTAACTGAGACATTACACATCTTAGCAATGTCTTTAATTGTAAGTTTCAATAGCTTACTCCTTCAAGTTAAGTGTAACGTTTTCTCTTTGTTGTCCACGATTGTATCATGCCATTTTCTATGCGTCAACACTATTTTTTAAACATTTTCAACAATTTCCCACACATTTCTTCGATTTTGTTGTGTATTTTCGCTTTAAAACTTGCATTTAGGGCAAAATATTTTGCCCTAAATATTATCTGTAATTAGGAATCCATTTGCCATTGGCGCCAACATAATACTTGCCTATCCACTTGTTCGTTGCCATTACTCCTGAACTTTGCAAATAATAATTGCCAACCCACTTATTCTTTGCCATAGAGCCATTATTACCACCATGGAAGTAGTACCATTTGTTGCTCAATTTGATCCACCCTGTCGTCATTGACCCATTATTACCACCCTTGAAATGATATGTCTTACCATTGATGTTCCACATACCTGTAAGCATGGTGCCTGAAGACGTCATATAGTACCACTTGCCGCCTATCTTATTCCACCCCGTAGCCCTGGAACCGTTGTTGCCGCCGTGGAAATAAAACCATCTGCTGCCCGACTTGAGCCACCCAGTTGTCATGGATCCATCATTACCACCTTTAAAGTGATACCACTTACCCTTAATTTGTGTCAATCCAGAGGCAATCGCCCCATCTGAATAAGCATAATACCACTTTCCTCCTACTTTGAACCAACCTGTCGACCTTACTACTGATGAAGAAAAATGATACCACTGAGTCCCTCTTTTTGCCCATCCTGTAGTCGCGTATCCATTCGCTTTGAAATGATACCATAATCCATCAATATATTCCCACTGATTTTTAGGGTAGCTACCGTCTCCCCTTTTAAACCACCAACCTTTACTATCACGTATCCATTGGCCTTCCTTCTTCACATAAGTCCCCGCCATCGTCTTACCATTATATGTCTTCATAAGTGTGTTGGCTGAGTATTCCTTGCCCGTACTTGTATTTCTCCATATGCCATCTGGTAGGCTAGCGTTAGTATTTAGAAAACGAAAATTCGTCCCTAGTTTTATTTCTTTCAAATCCTCGCAATGTCCAAACATATAACGGGCATCAGTTACCTTTCGCATGTCAAACTTAGATAAATCCAATTTTTCAACTGGGGTTATCCAAAACATAAATGACATGTCCTTAACCTTGCTTGTATCAAGTTGATTAAGACCTACAATTTCTTTAACAGACATTTTTGTAAAAAGTCCATTGATATCTTCTGGTGCTACCACTTTACCATTAAAGACAATTTTGGTTATCGCCGCTCGGTTACCTCCGCCTATGTTACTATTAGCCAAGGTTCCTGCGCTCAAATACAATGTTCCATTATGATCTAATCGCCAATTAACGGTTCCATTTCTGCCTGATGCAGTATATTCACTACTTTCATATGACTCTTCTACTATGTTTTCTCGGACGTTTTCACTCGTACCGCTTTCTACGCTTTCTTCCAGCGCTTCATCATCTTTTTCTTCTGCTTGCTCTGGCGTCGTCGAATCTTCTATTACTGCATCCTCTACCGGTATGGTTTCGACTGGCACCTCCTCCGCTAGCACTTCTTCTGAATCATCTGTGCCTGTTCCGTCTTCTATTGCCTCTTTCTCTTCAAACTCAATCAACTCTTCTTGTTCTAATTCCGCACCCAATACACCAAGAGGCGTTACCATCAAATTCACTACCATTATTGCAATTACAATTCTCTTGAAATGTTTCATTTCTCTCTCCTCGTCGTTTTTTCTTTTTTACCATTCACAAGTTTNACGCCAATTCTATCTCACCATCAAAAACTACCGTTGCTGTNCCTGTCATATATACAATATTTTCTTCACGATTCCACTCTATCTGCAAATCGCCGCCTAATAATTTCACTGTNACTTTATCTTCTGTATATCCATTTAGTGCAGATGCTACCGCCACTGCACAAGCTCCCGTGCCACAGGCCAAGGTTTCGCCTGAGCCACGTTCCCATACTCGCATCTCGGCGGTGTTTCTATCAATCACTTTAACAAATTCAGTATTCACCCTATCTGGAAATATCTCGTTTAACTCAAATTTAGGACCAACTTTTTCAATCTCCAATTTCTTAATATCTTCCATATATACTATGGCGTGAGGATTTCCCATCGAGACGGTGGTAATCTTATACTCTTCTCCATCGATTTGAACCACTTCGTTGATTACTTCTTTCTTATTAGATATAACAGGTATCTTGCTTGCCGCAAGTTCAGGTTTGCCCATATTTACTTTGACCAATGCTACCTTGCCCTCTTCTATTGTTAGTTCCAAATATTTAATCCCACTTAATGTCGCAACGGAAATCTGACACTTGTCGGTCAAGCCATAATCATAGACGTATTTTGCTACGCAACGAATACCATTGCCACACATCGCTCCACGTGACCCGTCAGCATTATA
>JGI994J12354_10000424_pt1 | contig 41864 bp, 37 predicted proteins | sample IntmicLarv3ML3BL_FD_12354 | JGI IMG/M metagenome (IMG submission 12354) | reverse complement strand
AAAGCCGCAAAACAAATAGAAATAGAGCAAAAAGACGAGCGCAATCAGGCCATTAGCAATAGGGCAAAGGCTCAAGCATATGATTTAATGATATATGTTTATGCTGCAATCTTACTCGCATTTGCGCTTATGCAGGTTGATATGGATGTTATCCTTACCCTTGTTGCGGGATATCTGTTTTTCGTTTTTTCAAATATCTACTATCTCTCCAAATATCACAAAGAAATGTAGTAGGCTTGTATCAGTACGTAAACAGATTAAAACGCCTCTCTATTTTAAGGAGGAACATTATGGTGTTAAAAATTAAAAAGTGCTTTTCCGATAAAAGAATGCTATTTCGCTTGCTCGCATCGATATGTTTATTCTTCGCCTTATTTTTTCTATTTGCAGTGATAAGTTATATGGTTTTACCGGAAGGGATATTAAAAGCTGAAAATCCGATCTCAAATTTTTCGACATCAAATAATCTGTTTTTATCCGCAGCTCAAATTTTTTCTTATAACTTGATATCTATCGTTGTTATAGCCTTTGGCAGCTTGTTTGCTTTTTCAAACAGAAATGACTCATTTCTGTCTTATGGATATGTTGCACTTGGTACGCAGTTTTCTATAAATGCCATAGTAGTTGGAACATGGTCGTTTTCGGCAACAAACTTTGCGGCTCCCGGTTTATCAACAAGGCTGATTAACATGTTCGATATTCTTCATCGCTCAGGGTTGTGGGAAATGATGGGACAATTAATAATTACTTGTGCATTAGCAAGGATTGCTTTTGTAAAAACCAACGGAAAGATAACTGAAAGCAGTCCATTTAAAGATATTCAACTTTCGAGAACAGAAATCATCGCAATTGTTATCGGATTGCTTCTGATGATAATAGGCGCTTTTATTGAGAGTTACATGATTATTAACAACATGTAGTTGCTTTGCTAGAGCAATTTTTCGTGTTCATCTTTCCATGCAGGTAGCGTAATTTTGTACCTCCCATTCAAATGCACTTTCAGATATTTTTCGCACTCGCATACAAGATGATTTCGGAGGCGTGATTAATATAAAATGGCGCCTGCTGTTTCGGCTTCATAGTTTTGTATTGCTTGTAAACTGTCTTGTTTTTCTGATAATTATTGTTTTATATGCTCATAAGCGTTTTCAATCGTCGCAGGAAAGACTGATTATGTTATGGGGTGTGATTTATAAAACTAAAACGGCTGGAAAAGAAGATTGCAGAAGTCATTCGCTTTTCCTATGCTGTGTTTGCCAATGTACTTATATTGTTAGTAGTGTGATATAAACGCCCTTTACAATATACCACTTTTAACGATTACCTAACTCTGAATATTCATCAAAAAAGCTGTTTGTAGTATACAAAATACAACCAACTAAAAGAGGTGTTATTCTTTTTAGGTTGACATAAGGGCCCAAATCACAGTAAAATTTTACTAGTTAGAAGCAATTTACATTAATGGAGGATAATTTGATACTCTCGTAACTAGTTTGGGGGTTGTTAGAATATGAAGAAACTCACGATTGCTTTGGTGGTAAGTGCTGCACTTTTGGTTACAATAGCTTCGTTTTTTTGCGCAAGTGCAATCTTTTCACCATCAGCGGATTTCTTAGAAATATTCACTAGGGTTAAGGGTGAAACATTATTGGAAATCAATGAAGTATCGGTGCTTCTCAAAAAGGATGAAGTATTAGTTTTAGATGTTATCAATATAACAGACAAAACAACGCTTATTTGGTTATCAGCAGATCCTACAATTGCCAGTGTAGACGCTGAAGGAAACGTTACAGGAAAAGAACCAGGAACAACAACTATATATGTCACCCACAACAACCTAACTGCTGAATGTAGGGTTAGGGTCGAACTGGATAAGACGAACATTGTTAAGTTGACAAGTTTGTCTGGTACTGAAATAAGGTTAACTTGGGACGAAGTGAAAGAGGCTAGTGGTTATATAATTTATCGCTCGGCTACGGGAATAGATGATTATACAGCAGTTAAAACTATTACCAAAGGTACAACGGTAAGTTATGATGATAAGAAACTAAAAAGTGGTACCACTTATTTTTACACCATCCGTGCTTATAAAGTAATAGGTGATGAAACGATATACAGCCCATATTGTTTTGTAAAAAATGGAGCTCCTTTAAAGAAACCGAGTATTAGTGCAGCGAAAAAAGGCAATGGCGAAATTAAGGTAAGTTGGAAAGAAATAGCTGGAGCTAATGGTTACGCCGTTTATCGTGCTACATCTAAGAATGGTAAATATGGACTAGTGAGTTTGGCTGATGGTAAGGGTACTTTGAATTATAATGATAAGTCTTCGAAAAAAGACATCGTATATTTTTATAAAGTTCAAGCATATAAAGAAATATTAGGACAAAGGTTTTTTGGCCCTTATTCGTCAATATATTCAATTGGTGATTTTTTGGATGGTAGCGAGTTAGGAAAAAGTGAGAAAGTTGTTGTTGGAAAACTTGGCAATGCTAGTAAGAAATACAATATCACTGATGGAAAGATTTTGGTCTATAACAAATCATATAATCCGATAACTTATGTCATTCTTAAGAATAATCAAGTAGTTGAGATATATTCGTCTGACAAAACTGAAGCAGATATGAATGGAGTTAAAGTTGGTTCTAGTTGGGATACTGTTAGTAAAAAACTTGTTGATAAATTTGGTAGTAGTAATGTCAAGAAGGATGCCAATAAGGGATGGATTACAGTATCCACTTCCAATAGTTCAAGTATTTATTACTTTAGTTTTGGTAAACTAGAAGCTTTTAGGCATAATGCTAAGAAAATTGGTGATAAAACAGTGGATAGCAGTTTTAAGGCGACTGCGAAAAATGAAATTGCGGCAGCAGGGCTAATAGTTGATTTGACCAATGCTTATCGTTATAACCATGGTGTTCATTATGCTGTTAAAACAACCAAAAACCATAATAATGTATCCCAACAGTATTCTGAATATATGTTGGCTAATAATCACTTTAGCCATACTGATTTAAGAGGCAGACAACCATGGGATCGAGCGAGGTCTGGAGGAATTAATTTTAGTACATGCGGTGAAAATATTGCTGCTGGTGAGATTCATCCAACGGATACTTTTTACCAGTGGGTGCACTCTAAAGGGCATCGCGATAACATCTTGAATTCCGCATATAGAAAAATTGGAGTAGGTGTTGCCTACAAAGAGGTTCATGGTGGTAGAAATCGCTCTCTTTCGGCCTACTATACCCAGTTATTTACAGATAAATAAGTTTCCATTCTATGCTGTTTAATCGACAGCATTTTTACATGTTATTCCATAGTTACTATTGTGTATTCCAGTTAAATGAAGAGTAATTCTTTTTAGGTTGACATAAGGGCCTAAATCACAGTAAAATTTTACTAGTTAGAAGTGATTTATATTAATGGGGATAATAGGACACTTTTTAGTTATTTTGGATGGTGCTACAATATGAAGAAACTCACAATTGCTTTAGTAGTAAGTGCTGCTCTTTTGATTACAATGGCCTTATTTTTTTGTGCAAATATAATTATGTCATCATCGATAGATTTCTTGGCAATGCTTACTGGGGCAAAGAATGAAACTTCTTTAGAAATCAATGAAGCATCGGTGGTTCTCAAAAAGGATGAAGTATTAGTTTTAGATGTTACCAATGTGACTGACAAAACAGCGCTCATTTGGTTATCGGCAGATTCCACAATTGCTAGTGTAGACGAAGATGGAAACGTTACAGGAAAAGAACTTGGAACAACAACCATCTATGTGACATACAAGAAATTGACTGTTGAATGTAAGGTTAGGGTTGAACTGGATAAGACAAACATTGTTAAAAGTTACAAGTTTATCTGATACTGAACTGGGATTAACTTGGGATGAAGTTAAAGGGGCTAGTGGTTATGTAATTTACCGCTCGGCTACTGGAATAGATGATTATAAAGCGGTTAAGACTATTGGTGAAGGAACAACGGTAAGTTATGAAGATAAGAAACTAAAGAGTGGCACCACTTACTTTTACACTATCCGTGCTTATAAAGTGATAGGTGATGAGACAGTATATAGCCCATATTGTTTTGTCAAAAATGGAGCCCCATTAAAGAAACCGAGTATTAGTGCTACAAAAAACGATAATGGCGAAATCAAAATAAGTTGGAAAGAAGTAACTGGAGCCAACGGTTATGCTGTTTATTATGCTACTTCTAAAAATGGCACATATGAGTTAGCTAGTATGGTTGATGGCAAGGATACTCTATATTATAACGATAAGCCTTCAAAAACAGATGCAGTATATTTTTATAAAGTTCAAGCATATAAAGAAATATTAGGGCAGAAATTCTTTGGCCCTTACTCGTCAGTATATTCAATAGGGGACTTCGCAGATGGTAGTGAACTAGGAAAAAGCGAGAAAGTTATTGTTGGAAAGCTTGGCACTGCTAGTAAGAAATACGATATCACTGATGGAAAGATTTTAGTCTACAACGAATCGTATAATCCCATAATTTATGTCATTATTAAGAAAGATCAAGTAATTGAAATCTATTCTTCGGATAATACTGAAACAGATATGAATGGCATTAGAGTTGGTTCTAGTTGGGATAGTGTTAGTAAAAAACTTGTTGATAAATTTGGTAGTGGTAATGTTAAGAAAGATGCTGATAAAGGGTGGATCACGGTATCCACTTCCAATAGTTCAAGTATTTATTACTTTAGTTTAGGTAAGTTAGAAGCATTTAGACATAATGCTAAGAAAATTGGCGGTAAAACGGTTGATAGTAGTTTTAAGGCGACTGCGAAAAACGAAACTGCAGCAGCAGGGCTAATAGTTGATTTGACCAATGCTTATCGTTATAACCATGGTGTTTATTATGCTGTTAAGACCACCACTGCTCATAATAATGTAGCCCAGAAGTATTCTGAATATATGCTGGCCAATAATCACTTTAGCCATACTGATTTGGAAGGAAGACAACCATGGGATCGAGCGAGGTCTGGGGGAATCAATTTTGGTACATGCGGTGAGAATATTGCTGCTGGCAATATTCATCCAACGGATACTTTTTACCAATGGGTGCACTCTCAAGGGCATCGTGAAAACATGTTGAATTCTGCTTATAGAAAAATTGGAGTAGGAGTTGCCTATAAGGCGGTTCATGGTGGTAATTCTGGCTCTTACTCAGCCTATTATACCCAGTTATTTACAGATAAGTAAGTTTCTATTTTATGCTGTTTAATCGACAGCATTTTTATGTGTTTTTTTATAGCTGTAGTATCTCAATTGAGTACTTTGTTACTAGATGTTATAATACTTAAAAGAGTTATGGGAGATAGATTATGAGATGGTTAGACACTGCAAGAGCATATAAAAAAAGAGACCCCGCAGCAAGAACAGTTTTGGAAGTTATTTTGCTGTATCCTGGTTATCATGCGGTGGCGTTTCATAAAATATCTCGTTTTTTCTATAAGTGTCATTTATATTTTATCGCTAGAATGGTATCACAATGGGGAAGGTTTTTTACTCAAATTGAAATTCATCCAGGAGCAACTATTGGTAGAAGGTTAGTAATTGATCATGGTGGGGGAATAGTCATCGGGGAAACTGCCGTTATTGGTGATGATTGTTTAATTTATCATGGAGTCACTCTAGGAGGCTCTAGCCTTGATCATGTAAAACGTCATCCAACCTTAGGGAATAATGTTATGGTTGGAGCGGGGGCTAAACTTATTGGTAGTATTGTTATTGGTAACAATGTCAAAATCGGAGCAAATGCTGTAGTAACTAAAGATATTGTTGATGATGATGTTGTTGCTGGAGTTCCAGCGAAATCAATTAAACGTTAAGAAAAAGCCGGAAGGCTTTTTTTGTGTTTAGTCAAATAACTCAGTAGATAGATATCTTTCTCCGGTATCAGGGAAGATTACAATGATATTTTTGTTATTGTTCTCAACTCGTTTGGCAACGATTGTGGCAGCATATAAAGCTGCTCCTGATGAAATGCCCACCAGAATACCATCCTTAATTGTTACTTCTTTGGCAGTATTTATTGCCTCCTCATTGGTGACAGTGATTATTTCATCATAGATGGTGGTATCTAATATGCTGGGCACAAAACCAGCACCAATTCCTTGAATTTTATGTGGACCAGCAGTGCCACCACTAAGAACAGAAGAACTAGTTGGCTCTACCGCAATTATCTTAATTTTAGGGTTTTTTTCTTTTAGGTAGTTACCAACTCCAGTTATCGTACCACCAGTACCAATTGTTGCTACTAAGATATCCACTTTTCCTTTAGTATCCCTATCTATTTCTGGTCCAGTAGTAGTGTAATGGGCATTAACATTTGCATTATTATCGAATTGCCCTGGCACAAAAGCATCACCTATTTCCTGGGCAATTTCTAACGCTTTATCAATAGCGCCTTTCATTGCCAACTTAGCATCAGTAAGTACTAACTTAGCACCATAAGCCTTGAGCAGTTTTCTACGCTCCATGCTCATAGACTCAGGCATTGTTAAGATGACTTTATAACCCATAGCAGCTGCAATAGCTGCTATACCTATACCGGTATTACCACTAGTTGGTTCAACAATAGTAGTGTTTTTTGTTAACTGTTTCTTTTCAATTGCATCATTAATCATTGCAAAAGCAACTCGGTCCTTAACGCTTCCGGCAGGGTTAAATGATTCCACTTTAGCAATAATAGTTGCGGCTAAATCATTAGTTTTGTTATAGTTTACTAATTCAATTAATGGGGTGTTACCTATTAGTTGCGTAATATTCTTGTAAATAGCCATATGATCAGTGCTCACTTTCTAATGTGCTTTAATATGCGAATTATAAGTCGATTGTGGTGTATTGTCAAACCATAGGTTTTGTCGTAATTTATGTCTATTTTGAGATAAAACTTCCTAATACTGTTAGCATTTTTCACTTTATTATGTTAGTATTTACGATATCGTTGGTAATAAAAATCGAAGAAAACATGGGGTGTTTTTATGAAGTATTTCGTCTATTTTCTAAAAGGTTTATTGATAGGGGTAGCTTTTCTTAGTGGCTTAAGTGGTGGTACGATGATGATTATTTTGGGTGTATTTGATGAAGCTATTCATAGTCTTAATGAATTTCTTCATTTTAAATTCTATAAGTTTGACTTAATGGTGATTTTATTAGTTGGAATGGCAATTGGAATTTTTCTTTTCTCGGGTGTGATTGATTACCTTACCACAAATTATCATCAACTAACGTTTTATTTCTTGACCGGTTTAGTTGGAGGAGGTATTTTAGAACTAAACGATAACATTGAATGGAAAAAAGTTAATTTCAACGGTTGGGTGTCCTTCGCGGTAGGTCTAGTGGTCGTAATTGTTATGATGTTTTATAATGGTACCCTTGTTGATCTATCAGGCGAGTTCACCATTTTTCATGCCATTTTACTAGTTTTGTTGGGGGTGCCAATTGCGGCAGCAATTATCTTACCAGGCATTAGTACCATGGTCATTCTTAATATTTTTGGACTGTATAATCGTATTGTTAGTGCAATCAGTAATCTAGAATGGATAATCCTAATTCCCTTAGTTATTGGTGTTATGCTTGGAGTGGTTTTACTAACTGGCTTATTGGAAAATCAACTCTCAAAGCATCCACTTCGTTCTTACCTTATTATTCTTGGTTTTGTGGTAGGTTCGATTTTTGATTTATTAATGGATGCAGGCATTCCTGGTGGTATCAATATTCTGTGGAGTATTCTATTATTAGCATTAGGGTATCTAAGTGTTGTAGCAATGCGAAAACTAAGTGCAAAATATAAGTGATTGTTTTGACATAATATTTTAATTTGGAAGATAGAGGAGGAGAGTGAATGCGCACATATTTGTTGACGACGTTCAATTTCGAAAAAATAGTGGGTTTTGTCTGCTTGTTATTATTAGTGTGGTGTTGTTTCGATGGATATAGGATGAGAAGATTTTTTGGAGTTGTTGTAAGTTTTATTGGTGGTTTTAGTGTTGGTGGTTGGCTGATATTCAAGGTCGTCCAAAACCCGTTTATTTGTTATCCTGTGGCAATAATGTGTGGCCTACCGCTTGCTTATTTGGCGATGAGACTTAAGAAGTTTGGATGTTTTATGCTTACAGCAGTTTTGTGTTGTCTCACAATTAGTGTGTTTTTTACCAATTTGAGTATTTTCCAAGAAGTTATTGTCATTGCCGTTGCTGGTGTGTTTGGATTACTTACCCTTGTTTTTGAAAAGTCAGTGACAATAGTTGCGACAGCAGTTAATTGTGGCATGATGATTGTAGGCATCTTTCTTTTTCTAATTGATTATCCTGCTCAGGCTTTATATATTGCCCTTGGGGCTATCATTTCTTTAGCAGGTATTGTTTTTCAGTTTAATCTGCGCCAACAGGAAGAACAGTGATTTTAGGACCTGTTTAGAGGGAAGAAAAATGATCATTGAAACAAAACGGACGATAATATCGAGCATTAAAAACAGCGATCTAGCTGATTTTTATGATTATAGCCACCAAGACGGTGTTGGTGAAAGCGCGGGGTGGCGTCATCATCAAAACATCGAAGAAGCAAGAAAAGTTCTGGCAGCTATGGTTACTAGTGGCAGAGTTTTGGCAATAAAGCATATAGTTGATAATAAAATGATTGGTCATATTTCAATAAATAATGATTCAGAAAACAATAGAAGTGATACTAAAGAACTAGGTTTTGTTCTTAATCGAGATTATCACAATCAGGGAATAATGACTGAAGCGGTAATAGCAGTAATTGATTATTTGTTCACGATTGATATTCAATATATTTATGCATGTTGTTTCCAAGACAATACTGCATCCAAAAAAGTTATCGAAAAGTGTGGATTTTCATTTGACAGGGAAGGGACATATTACTCATATCCAGTTGGAGCTGAATTCCCCTCTTATGAATACGTTTATACAAAAACAGATTGGCTGATGAATAAGCAAAATGATTATGGTAAACTATAGTTAAGAAGGTGAGTCCTTATGTATCGGATATTAGTAATTGAAGATGATGCAAGTATTGCTAACTCCATTAAGAATACCATTGAATCTTGGGGCAATGAAGCGAGTCTTATCAATGACTTTGAACAAGTAATCAAAGAGTTTGTTAGTTACAATCCACAATTAGTGTTACTAGATATTTCACTGCCGTTTTATAATGGTTTTTATTGGTGTAATGAAATCAGAAAGGTTTCTAAAGTGCCAATTATTTTTATTTCGTCGGCTTCAGACAATATGAGTATTGTAATGGCAATGAACATGGGTGGCGATGATTTCATTATTAAACCTTTTGATTTAAATGTACTAAGTGCTAAGATTCAAGCAACATTGAGAAGAACATATGATTTTAGCGGCTCTAGCAATCTGTTGGAACATAATGGAGTAGTGTTAAATATTTCCGATGCTTCTATAACTTATCGAAACAAAAGAACTGAACTTACCAAAAATGATTTTAAGATGTTACAATTATTGATGGAAAACAAAGGTGTAATCATCTCTAGGGAAGAGATGATGATTAGACTTTGGGAAAGTGATGAATATATTGACGACAATACCTTAACTGTTAATATGACAAGATTGAGAAAGAAATTAGAGGAGATTGGAATAGTTGATTTCATCCAAACTAAGAAAGGACTAGGTTATCAACTTTGCGATTAAGAATTATAAAGGATTTCTTTAGGTATAAAAGCAGAGAATTACTATTACTAATTCTAATGAATATAGTTTTTTTGTTGATGTTGAATATGTATCAATATTCTAAAGAACCATTTTGGTATGCTACTTTTGTCTATTGGATAGTAATTTCCATCTACTACTTGTGTTGTTTTGTTATGTTTTATCGTAAAAGTATCTTTTTGGATAATATCAAAGAACAACTTCTAGTTAGCACAGGTGTTTTTCCTGAAAATGATAATCCAATTGAACAAAAGTATCAGGAATTACTAGATTTCACTATTGGTGCTTATCGCAAAGAGATTTCAAATAAGGATTTAGAATACAACGATATGTTAGAATACTACACATTGTGGGCGCATCAAATTAAAACTCCTATTGCAGCTATGCGTTTGCTTTTGCAGCAGGAAAGACAAACAAAGTTCTCTCAAGATATTTCGGATGAGTTGTTTCACATTGAAAGATATGTGGAAATGGTTTTGCAATACATTAGAGTAGGCAGAATAAATAATGACTTACTTATTCAAGAATATGAGTTGGATTCAATTATCAAACAAGCAGTAAACAAGTACACAAAAGTGTTTATTAGAAAGAAAATAAGTCTTGATTATAGCAATGTAAACATAAAGGTGATAACTGATGAGAAGTGGTTGTTATTTGTGTTAGAACAAATCCTATCTAACGCACTCAAGTACACCAAAAAAGGAACTGTTAAAATATATCTAGAACCTAATCGTGATAAAGTATTGGTGATTGAAGATAGTGGTATTGGCATAAAGGAAGAAGATTTACCGCGAATCTTTGAAAAAGGATATACCGGATATAATGGACGTCTTGATAAGAAATCCTCAGGAATAGGCTTATACTTAAGCAAAGCAATTCTGACAAATCTCTCTCACAACATTGATGTCGAATCAATACCGAAGCGAGGAACAAGAATTTTAATTGATTTACACTCTTATCCATTACGTGATTAACCTTACAAAACTGTAAGGTTTTTTACTAAACTGTAAGATGAATCAATGGCTAGAAAAGCCCATCACAGGTAGAATATGTTTGTAAGTAGGAGGTAGTATCTATGAAATTACTTGACATCAGCAGTATAAAGGAGTTTTGTTCAACTGAGTTTAATGCCAACCCAATACAAACTCTAAAAGATGTAACTTATCCCACAGAACAAGGTGAGTATGTAGTTGTTGTGGGTGATAATAGTACAGGGAAAATTTCCTACCTAAATATTCTTACAACGTTTGACAAAGCAACTAGTGATGAAGTCTTGCTAAATGGTAGAAACATTCTATCTATAAGAAGGAGGTAAAAGATTATGAAATTACTTGAGGTCAACAGTTTAAAAAAGATTTATTCAGCGAGGTTTGGAGCCAATCAGGTACAAGCCTTAAGGGATGTAAGTTTTTCGATTGAACAAGGTGAGTATGTTGCCATTATGGGAGAAAGTGGTTCTGGGAAAACGACTTTACTTAATATCCTAGCATCGCTTGATAAACCAACCAGTGGTGAGGTTTTATTAAATGATAGAAATATTCTATCTATTAAGGAAAAAGAATTAGCTACTTTTAGAAGGGAACACCTAGGGTTTGTCTTCCAAGATTTCAACTTACTGGATACCTTTAGTATTGAAGATAATATCTATTTGCCCTTGGTATTAGCAAACAAAAAATATGAAGAAATGAATCGTCGTTTGTTGCCAATTGCCAGAAAACTAGAAATTGAGCCCATACTGAAGAAATTCCCCTATGAAGTCTCTGGTGGTGAGAAACAACGTGCTGCAGTAGCGAGGGCATTAATTACGAATCCAGAAATCGTGTTGGCTGATGAACCAACGGGTGCATTAGACTCACGCAATGCTGATAAACTATTAAAGGTTTTTAGAGATATCAATGCCGAAGGTCAAACTATTCTAATGGTTACACATAGTATTAAGGCTGCAAGCACAGCTTCAAGAGTGCTGTTTATCAAAGATGGTGATGTTTTCCACCAACTTTATAAAGCTCAAATGACTGACGAGCAAATGTATCAAAGAATATCTGATACTCTAACAATGATTGCAACTAGGGGCGCAGCAAATGAATAAGGTATTTTATCCCAAACTAGCGCTTAATAACATACGTAAGAATTATCAAACACAAATACCATTTATGATAACTTGCGTGAGTGTCATTATGATGTTCTACATCATCTACTCGCTTTCAATTAACGAGGGTTTAGCTGGGCTTGAAAAAGGTTCGGGAACTACTATTGCTTTGCTAGGTTATGGTAATAAAATAATCGGAATATTCGCAATCATATTCTTGTTATATACCAACGGCTTTCTTATTAAGCGTCGCAAAAAAGAGTTTGGGTTATATGCAATTTTGGGAATGGAAAAGAAACATATTGCCAGAATTCTGGTCTATGAAACACTGATTATTTTCGTTACTTCCTTGGTTCTAGGACTTGTTCTTGGAGTAGTGTTTGACAAAGTAATGTTCATGTTTTTGCTAAATATCCTTGGTGTCGCGATTCCATTAGGGTTCTATATTTCTTTTGAATCAATGCTAGTATCAAGTGTATTATTTGGAGTTATATTCTTAGTGCTATTGCTTAGGTCAATTAGTCAAGTATATATAAACCAACCTATCGAACTACTAAAAGGAGGTAGTGTTGGTGAGAAAGAACCAAAGATTAAATGGGTGTTGGCTATTTTAGGTGCGGTTTGTTTGGCAATCGGATATTATATTGCACTAACTACCACAAATCCACTTTCGGCGGTTATGATGTTCTTTGTGGCAGTAGTACTAGTAATTGTAGGAACTTATCTATTATTTACTGCCGGAAGTATTGCCTTTTTGAAAATGCAAAGAAAAAGAAGGAATCATTATTATAAGGCCAATAACTTTATCTCGATTTCTTCAATGTTATATCGAATGAAACAAAATGCCCTAGGATTAGCAAGTATCTGTATTCTATCTACAATGGTATTGATAATGCTATCTACAACCACTTCATTACTTATTGGACTTGAAGACACCCTTAAATTGAGGTCGCCATATGATGTAGAATTTGAATTCTATGCTAGTGAAACTGATACTTCAGTATTTGAGTTGATGAAAAACGATGTGACTAAAGTTCTAGAGGAAAACAATATTGCGACTAAAGATGTGGTTGAATATGATTTTCTAAAATTTCTTGGGGCAACCAATGGCACTAAATTGATTGTCGATGAATCAACTTTAGAGGGTCTTGCCACAATGGATAATATCTATTTGGTGGTACTAATTCCAGTAACTGATTACAACAGATTAGCGAATGAAGAAGTTAATCTTGCTGCAAATGAAGTGTTGATTGATGTTCAGGGCGCTGGTTATAAACAAAACACTATTAGCATTTTTGATACAGAATACAAAATAGCAGGAATGGCCAAAGATTTTGCTAAAAGTGGCAATGATTCAGCAATGATATTCCCTAAAATGTACCTGATTGTGAAAGATGAAAATGTGATGTTTGATATCTTTGATAAACGGAATATGACAAACAATATGGCACTTATGGATATTAGCCATTACTACGCTTTCAATCTTGTAGACACTTCTCGAGAACCAGAAATGGTTGATATAATTCGTAGTACAGCGTTTTACAGAGGACAAGTCGATTATGCGCACTCAGGATATAGTTATAGTACTAAATATGCAACAAGAAACGACGTATACGATATGTATGGTGGTTTGTTCTTCCTCGGTTTCTTTCTAGCCATTATCTTCATTATTGGTACGACATTAATTATCTACTATAAGCAGATTACTGAGGGTTACGAGGATAAGGAGCGGTTTGAAATACTACAGCAAGTAGGAATGAGTCATGAAGAGGTTAGAAAGAGTATTAGCTCACAAGTTTTGCAAGTGTTCTTTCTACCACTAGTAGTTGCAATAATTCATCTACTAGCCGCTTATAAGATAGTTTCTAGTTTCATGGCCTTGTTGAGTTTCAACAATAATAATGCAGTCTTAGTTTGGTCTACTGTATTAACGATTTCGCTCTTTGCTATCTTCTATATTGCAGTTTATGTAATAACTGCGCAAGTGTATTACAAGATTATTAAAAGATAATAGAAAAAGGTGCAAAAATGGAACCATCTGTAAAGGTGGTTTTATTGTGGAAATGCTTTGATATTTGGACAAACAGTGCTAAAATTAACATAAGACTAAAGGAGGAACATAATATGAAGTGTCCAACCTGTGGCAAGACCGTTGCCAAAAAAGCCAGCGTTTGTAAGCACTGTGGTGTTGATTTGCTAGCAAAAGAACCTACAAATGAGGTAGTTGAGATCGTAACTGAAGTAGTTGAGGAACCTGTTGTAACTGAGCACAGTGAGAAGAAACCTAAGTTTATTTCGATTAAGCCTGAAACAACTGAAAAAGTTAAGACTAACTTTCTAAATGCGTTCAAATATATTGCACATGCAATTACTCATCCATCAGCAGAGAAAATGCCATTGGATTTAACTCAGATAATATGTGTTGATAGTATAATTGCTATTGTCTACATTTTGTGGCTGTACATCGTACAAAGAGGGATGTTACTAACATATATTAAGGGTTATGATGAAATTGCTCTTACGAAGATATCTTCGGTAACAACTATTATCGGAGGAATAGCACTAGTATTTGGCTTAGTGTTGCTAGTAAGTTTTATTGTAGCAATAAAGAATTTTGTCAGAAAAGAAAAAATCGATTTGATTAGCATTTTGCAAGATGCTACCCACATACTATTAGTTCCAAGTATGTTGTTGCTATTGGCAACTGTGATCGCAGCATTCTGGTTTTCAATTGGGGTATTCTTCTTCTGCGTAACTTTTGTTTCATTATTTATGAACATCGTTTTACTATTCAAGGACAATAATAACTATTTTTCCTATATTATCGTTTCTATTACTATTGCCATGATGATATTCCTAATCTACTATGTTCTTTATTTCTGTGCTGAAAATTGGACGGCGTCAGGACAAAAAATTGGAGATATCTTGAAGGGTCTTATTATGTATTAATAATTGAATGTTAAGCGAATGGTTTTGCCATTCGTTTTTTTTTGGATTTGGAAACTATTATGTGTTGTTGAACTTGTAAATATATAATAAAATTTAGTTAATAATGGAGGGAATAAAATGGAAATATGTGTTGTGCGCAAAAAAGCAGCTAGTTTAAAAGAATTGGCTAGAGAAATAATTGATGTCCCGGTTGTTAAAACAATACAAGAGTTACTGATGGTAATCTCAACATTCGAGTATGATAAGCAATATCGCACTAGACATCTTGTAGTTCTTAAGGAAGAAGAGATTAAGGCGCAATCAAATTTGGGTCGAATTTCCTTTGAGCGACTATTTAATGAGAATAAGGATTCGCTGGAAAAATCAGTTGAGATTATGGTTCAGGATTTCCAAGACGGTTTATTTAGAGTATATATTAATCAAAAAGAATATACTAAGCTAACTGATGAGATTAGTATGAATTTTCATGATGAAGTGGTCTTTATTCGTTTGGTAATGTTAGCAGGGAGGTTATGGTAATGTTTAGGGAAGAATATGTTGAACAATTGAATAAATACGGTAAAAGTATTTCTTTTGAACCTCCTTTGCAGACTCATATCATTGCGATGAATATGAGAACGCATGGTTATATTTATCAGAATCAGAATATTAATTATGATATAAAACTAAATGATATGGAGTCATTTATCCAAAAACAGAAGTATTTTAAACCACTACTGAAAGATAACTCTGACAAGCTATGNACTTATTTGCTGAATATCCACAACTATACTTACACCAAAGGATATGTAAGGATGAATGTTAGAAGTAAGAATTTACAGAACTATCAATCAAAAGTATTGACTGCTATTAATGATTTCTACATTTTTTATGGCTGTGGATTGAATGTTAAGTCACTAGTTTATGGTGAGTATAGGGAGTTAAATTATGACTTCTCGAGTATTATTGCAGCGGAGTTAATCGGAAATAACAAGAATGTCGAGGAGTATTGTAAAAATGTGCTTACAAGTGATAACAACGTTGGTGTTTTAACTAGGGATGTAATCGTTGGGATTGAGAAAAGCAATAGTAATCAACTACACGATTTACTTGAAAAGCTTTTACTAGCTGCTAAGTTACAAGAAGGATTGAGGCAAAGTATTATTGAATCAGTTGATGAGAACAATGTTGATTTTTATCTTCGAATAGTTAAGTTAGTAAAAAGCGAGAATTTAATCCGATTTGTTTCGGTTCAACGAGGTATTATGACTTGGCTTAGCATTGGTTATGGTGAAGTTAAGGAAAAAGAGATTAAACTGATTTTTGATACGATGCTGAATTATTTAGAGAATGAGGATCAACGAAAAAAGGCGTTGAGTGACGATAACCCTCTGTTTGTTTATTTAGCTCTACATTGCAAGGGAATTTATTGTGTCGAAGATGCGGTTGAGGAAGCTAATGAGTTGTTAAAAAGTGCTCAGCAACATATTATTGAAGGAACTCTTGTTTACTTAAAGAATACCCAGATTTTCAATATGTTTGAGCATCGCCACCTGTTAGAAGAGTTCAAGGACAATGATAGAATTATCGCTATGTTTTTGTCCTGTTGTCAGTTCTTTGACTTTAACAGTGTCTTTTTTAAGGGAGAAGAAATCAAGTATTTTATCAAGCATTTCCATAACTATATTTCAACTCATAAAAGAACTGAGAACTTTAAAAGTAAAGGGTTTGCGTGGTTTCAAGTTAGCATAAGTCGTGATGAAGTAGCAAATTACATGTTTAAACTTTTGGAGTTAAGGGTTGATAAAGAAAATATTGATTTCGTGTTACCTCATTTGGAGTATTTGCATCCAAAAGCAAAGGAAAGGTTTCTAAAAAAGTACTTTGATAAGGGAACTAGGGAAATAAGAGTAAACTATTTGATTAATTCAATTACATCATCTAGTAATGAGTTGGTTAAAATGGTTGAAAAAGAATTGTTGGTTGAAAGGTTAAGCAAAGATGAACTATTGAGATTAATTGACAAACTGACTACCAAGAAAACAAATTCTAAAAGTGCTATTATCACGATTCTAGCTAACCAAAACCCCGAGATTGTTAAGAAAATATATGACAAACTTATTAGTTCAAATAGTGATTTGCAAGTTGAGGCTGGTAGGGAACTCAAATCTAGAACAAGTAGACTTTTTGGGGAAGATAGAGAGGAAGTTTCAAAGAAAAAAGACTTGGCTGGCAGCTTTACCGTAGGACGTGCAGTTGTTATTCATGATTTGCCATATGAGAATAAATTAGTTGAAGCAAGGAAGTCAGTATTCTCTAAAAAGAAAGTAGACTTAAGCGTAATTTTGGTTTGGAGTAAAGAAAAGACGTTGCAATATCTGAAAAAATGGGGCAACAGGGTAAAGAAACATGAAAACGACGAGTTCTATGATGGAAGAGAATATAGGCAAATAAAAAGCGAAACTTTTCACTCCCATATTAGAGTAAAATATTCTGATTCGACTTTGAATGGTTTAGCCTTGGCCGATGTGTGGAGAGGTTATTTTGTTGAGGATAATTTGACAGCAGATGAATTGTTTGCGTTAAAGTTCCTTGTCCACTGTACAGATAGTAAAGAAGAACGTTTAAGTTTTATAAATGATTCAGGTTATTTTACCCTGATGGACAAGGAGTATCAAGATAGTGCTCATTATAGTGGAATCGTTAATACTATTATCTCAAGTTACTGTGTAGAGAAACTAAATGAGAAGATAGTGGCAGAAAAGTCATATCAATTGTTGCAGTATATTGTAGAGAACATAAAGGAAAAAACGTATGAATATTGGGGTCGCAAAACATCAATTATTGGGCATCATACAGTAAGTTTTTTAATGGGTAATCTACAACTTAGGGATTGCAGCAGTGAAGAGTTTAGAGTGAGATTTCCGCTTCATTACAAATGTTATGTATCGTTATGCGCTCAAATGCCTACAAATGTCTTGTCCAGTGAAGGGGCAATGGAACCATATGTTGTTGCTAGGGCCGTAGTTTTAGGGTTACTACCAATTGAGGCTCTATACGACAGCATAATGTGGGAAGAAAAAGGTAATCGTTATGAATTTCGGGCCCAAATATCTAGTGCCTATAGATATGCTTATTTGGAAGGGAAATTTAGAGGTTGGCGTAAAACAACAGTTCCTACTTTGGATATTGAAAAATATAAGTTAAATGAAAAAGAATGTGACGAGCATCAAAAAGAAGCAGTCATGTGCTTACGAAATGCCTTAGATGAAATTTCAGATACTTTGTTGGATATTGAGAAAAAACGCATCATTGACCAAACACCTACGACTAAATATATAAAAAGATTGGATTTTTTACTAGGTGTTAAATATCTAAAATTAGCGCTTGAAGTATTACGTAAAGAGGCAATAGTAAGAGATAACGGCAACAACTCAAAAGCAGAAGTGTTTGCTGAAGTAATTAGAAATTCTTATCCATTAAGTAGTGAAGATTACCAAGAAATAATGGAAATGGAAATAGCGCCATCGAGATTGGTTGAGGTGGCAATGCTAGCACCACAGTGGATTGATAGTGTGGAAAAAATACTAGGTTGGGAGGGCTTCAAAGAAGCTTGTTACTACTTCATTGCTCATATGAAACAGTATGATGCTGATAGAAAGAAAGCCGAAATAGCCCATTTTACTTCGCTAGAACCAGCGGACTTAAATGATGGGGCTTTTGATCTTGAATGGTGTAAGAGGGTTTATGAAACACTTGGGGAAAAGAGGTTCAAGATGCTGTATGATTCAGCGAAATTCTTATGCGAGAACTCCTTCCATGTAAGAGCTAGAAAATATGCTGATGCTTGTTTAGGGAAGTCGAATTTAGAGCAACTAGATATTGAAGCCCACGAGAAAAGAAACAGGGACTCGTTGAATGCTTATTGCGTTTATCCAATTAAAGATGATAAAGAGTTATTGGAAAGATATTTGTCTGTTCAGCAGTTTTTGAAAGAATCGAAAAAGTTTGGGGCACAAAGACAAACAAGTGAAAAAAGAAGTGGTGAGATTGCTTTAGATAATTTGGCTCGAAATTCTAGGTTTGTGACGAAAACTAGACTTACTTGGTTTATGGAAAGCGCAATGGTTAAGGAAAATGAAATGTTCTTAAAACCACAAATGATAAATGATATTGAAATGTGGATTGAAATTGATGAGATAGGAAACAACTCAATTAAGATTGCTAAAGGGGGAAAGGTTCAAAAATCAATTCCAAGTGCTTTGAAAAATAACGAGGTTGTATTAGAAATTCAAAGTCTAAGCAAAAAATGGAAAGAACAATCTCGTAGAGCAAGAGATTTACTGCAAGTAGCGATGGAACAAAGAACATTATTCTTTGCTGATGAGTTTGAATCTATGATGCAAAACCCAATTGTTGCTCCAATGTTGAAAAAACTAGTACTGAAACAGGAAAAGAACTTCGGGTTTTACGATGAACTTGATTTAGCGAATAATACCCAGATTGCTCATCCCTATGATTTATTTGAGGCGAGTGTTTGGCATAAATATCAAAAAGATATCTTTGATAGGAAACTGGTTCAACCATTTAAACAAGTGTTTAGAGAATTATACCTGAAACTTGAAGACGAACTTGATCAAAGTAGTACCAAACGCTATACAGGGTACCAAGTACAGGTGCAAAAGGTCAAAGGAACTTTGAAATCAAGAAAATGGAATGTTAATTATGAGACGGGCATGGAAAAGGTATACTATGCTGAGAATATCGTCGTTAATTTGTATGCGGATGCGGATTGGTTTTCTCCAAATGATATTGAGTCTCCAAGTATCGATTATGTTGCTTTCTATGACCGCAAAAATCATTGTGAAATAGCTATTAAGGATATTGATGATGTTATTTTCAGTGAGGTTATGAGGGATATTGATTTGGCCGTAAGTGTGGGATATGTTGGAGGAGTTGATCCAATTACTTCATTTGCGACTATGGAGTTACGAAATAAAATAGTTGAATATACTGTTGATTTGATGAAGTTGACAAATGTTACACTGCAGGAGCATTTTGCTAATATCAAAGGCACTTTAAACGATTACAGTGTTCATTTGGGTAGTGGTATGGTTCATCAAAGTTTAGGTGGAGCTATCCATATGGTAGCGATTCATAATAGTAAAAGAGGGAAGGTCTATCTGCCATTTCTAGATGAAGACCCAAAGACTGCGGAAATTATTTCCAAGATTGTGTTATTGGCAGAGGATGATAAGCTAAAAGATCCAAGTATACTATCACAAATTACAACAAAGAAATAATTGAAATGGGGATTTATTCGTTTTAAACAGTAAATTTTAAGAAATAAAATAAAAGTGTTTACATTTAGTTCATTAGCGTCTATAATTGAGGACATAAAATAAAAGACATAGAGGTAGCGGTGTAGAATAGTAACTTTTGGAGAAGGCATTCTGAGAAAAAAGTGAAAGGCAACCATCGCCGAACATTCATCTAAGGCATTATATGAGTGTGAGATTACAGGAAATACCTGTAATATTCCTACGTAAGGTAGAGGCGCTTGTTTGTTATTTGTAAACACACTTTGTGATTATAAGTAAAGCGCCCATAACAAATCGGGCGTTTTTTATTTTAATAGAAAAAGGAGAAAATAGAAATGAAGAATTTAAGAAGATGTTTGATGTTATTTGTAACAATAACAATGGTGTTCGCTTTAGTAGGGTGCCCTGCCAATAATAATGGTACACCTCCAAGTGGTCGTAAGGTATTACGTGTAGGAATGGAATGTGCCTATGCACCAAATAACTGGCAAGAAGATACAGCCACTGATACAAACTTGCCAATTGAAAATGTACCTGGCTTTTATGCTGAGGGGTTTGATGTTCAAATCGCTAAAGTAATTGGTGAAAAATTAGATGCTGATATCATAATAGTAAAATTGTCATGGGGTGGCTTAATTGAAGCTTTAAACTCTGGTCAAATTGATTTGATTATTGCTGGTATGGCTGATACTGAGGAACGTAAACAATCAATTAACTTTACTGTTCCTTATCATAATTCCGAATATGTTATTTTAGTAAATGCTGATGGTAATTATACCAACGCAACTTCTTTAGCGGATTTCAATGGAGCTAGTATTTTAGGCCAAAAAGATACGATGTATGATACTGTAATTGACCAGATTCCAGGAGTTGATCATTTACCAGGTGTTGAGAGTGTGCCAAGCATGATTTCTCGTCTAGAACAAAAAACAGCTGATGGACTTGTAGTGGATAGAGAAATTGCTATTTCATACCTTGATACATATCCGAATTTTAAAATGATTACCTTTACAAGTGGGAACGGTTTCGAAATTGGTTTTACAGGAGCATGCGTAGGGTTGCGTAAAACAGATACCGATTTACTTGAACAAATTAATGAGATTCTTAATAGTATTCCTCAAGAACAACATGACGCAATGTATAAGACTGCTCAAGAAAACATGCCTAGATAGTTGGTTATAGTTTATGAGCGACTCGTCGAGGATGAAGCAAAATAAAATATTATTATTTCTAAAGTCATTGGTCGGTTTAGTAGTTAGTATCTTTATGGAAATCGTGAATACTGCGATAAAAGGGATTAAGAAATTTCTTAACTTTGTTGTAGTTGATCACAAATATGTCTATTTAGGTGGTAGTGCCTTGTTTATATTTACAGCATTAATGAGCACTAGGTATTTCAAACCAAGAGGTATAGCCTTAATGATTTCTAACTACCTACTTACTCCACATATTGGGGTTTCAAGTCCGCCACTTTCCAATGCAGAAACTCTATACAGTTATCTATTTAGCTTACCAACTATGGTACTAAATGTACTGTTTGTAATTGGGGCTGGTTTTCTAGTATTATCTATTATTGCTTTAATAACGAAATTATTTAAGTGGAATGATTATAGTAATACTTGGGCCAAAAATCCTAATGTGATTAGGTTTAGTCGTTATTATTCTTACTACATTGGTGTATTATTCACCATAGTATTTATAGATGCGGTTATTTTAAATCTATTAGCACAGATTACAATCAGCACTTCATATACTAAAAATCCGGATGACTTTCTGCAATCAATGATATATATGACATTCAAGGGACAAAAAATATTATTAACAGGGTTAGACACAACAATAAGATTAGCCTTGGTTGGTACAGCCGTTGGTTTTGTGGCTGCCTGCCTATTAGTCTTTATGAGAATACAGAAAATAGATAAACGAGATAATGATTTTGTGAAGTTTTTAAAACAGATTGGACTGTACTTTTCTAAAACTTATATTACTGTCATTAGGGGAACTCCGATGATGGTTCAAGCATTAATAATTTACTATTCAGGTTTTGGAATCGCAAAAGACTTAATGCCTAATGCTCCAATTTCTGAAATTAACATGGTGTGGGGGTTTTTTACAGCGGGGTTAATCACCGTTTCCCTTAATACAACAGCCTACTTAGCAGAGGTTTTAAGAGGGTCAGTTGAAGCATTAGATAAGGGACAAAATGAAGCGGCCAGAAGTCTTGGTATGACTAATTGGCAAGCGATGATGAAGGTTATTTTTCCGCAGGCAGTTAAAAATAGCGTTCCTGCTATTGGTAATGAGTTTATTATCAATATCAAAGACTCTTCAGTGCTTAACGTCATCTCTGTTATGGACTTAATGTATGCGACCAAAACAGTAGTCGGTATGTATTTTAAGGAACTTCCTGTTTACTTAGTTACTGCCATGATTTATCTAGTGTTAACTTATTTCTTGACTAAGTTACTTAATATTGTTGCCAAAAAGCTAAATATGCCTGCTAATCGTGGGATACCTAGTTCTAACTAGAAGGAGAGCGTTATGGATGAAATTATCAGAATTGAAAACTTATACAAATCTTTTGACGCCTTAAAAGTGTTGGAAGGAATAAACCTAACGATTAAACGTCAAGAAGTAGTTTCTATTATTGGTGCAAGTGGTAGTGGCAAAAGTACACTTCTACGTTGTCTGAATTTACTAGAGGAACCAGATAGTGGTCATATTATTTTTGAGGGCAGTGACCTAACTGATCTTAATACTAATATCAATAAATTAAGAGAGAAAATTGGAATTGTGTTTCAGTCCTTCAATTTGTTCCAAAACAAAAATGTATTGGACAACTGTACCTTAGCGTTACAAACGGTTAAGAAAATGTCTCGTGAAGAGGCGGAAGCAATTGCGATTAAACACTTAACCAATGTTGGATTAGAAGATTTTATCTATACTGATTCCAATGTTCTATCGGGTGGCCAAAAGCAAAGGGTAGCAATCGCTAGAGCTTTATGTATGAATCCAGATATCATGTTGTTTGATGAGCCAACTAGTGCTTTGGACCCTGAAATTGTTCAAGAAGTGTTGGATGTAATGAAGGATTTAGCTGAACAAGGTATGACCATGGTTGTTGTTACCCATGAAATGGTATTTGCCAAGGAAGTAAGTGATAGAGTAGTGTTTATGGACAATGGGGTGATTTTGGAAGAAGGCAGCCCTAAAGAGATATTTGAGAAACCAAAAGAAGCAAGAACTAGAGAGTTCTTAGCTCGTTATTTAGGAGGCTAGGATGAGAAGTGTAAAAGATTATTTCTCCAGTGAAGAATTGTATACTGACTTAAATCAAGAAACGGTGGTTACAAATCTTTCTAAAGCAATTCAATGTCAGACTATTGGTTATGTAGACACTTGTCAGGTTGATTACCATGAGTTTGAAAAAATGCAACAGTTGATGAAAAAAAGTTATCCAACTATTATGACTAAAGCGACATTTGAGTTAATTGGACATAGTGTATTAATTACTATTAAGGGGTCGGATGATAACTTAAAGCCAGCCTTGTTTATGTCTCATCAAGATGTGGTACCAATTGTTCAGAACACTGAGAATGATTGGACTCATCCACCTTTTAGTGGAAACGTTAGTGATGGCTATATTTGGGGTAGAGGAACGCTAGACATTAAGTGTATGGTGTTTGGAATCCTGGAAGCAGCAGAATATCTGTTGGCACATAATTATGAGTTCAAAAGAACAGTTTATCTTGCTTTTGGCGAAGATGAGGAAACTTTAAATACTGGGGCACTGCATATAGCTGAGCATTTGGAGAAACAAGGGGTATCCCTAGAATATGTGCTTGATGAAGGTGGAGGAGATATTATCCCTGCTGCTGTTTATGGAGCACCTGATATTACGATAACTCCCATATGCCTTTTCGAAAAAGGTTATGCTGATTTGAAACTAAAAGCATATAGCAGAGGAGGTCATAGTTCTAGGCCTTATTATGGCACTTCACTCGGTTCATTAGCTAAAGCAATAACTTCAATAATGAATTATCCTTTTGAGCCTAAACTTCCACTAGTATGCAAAAAGGCTTTGGAACAACTTAGACCTTATATTACGGTTGAGCCTATGAAAACATATGTTCAAGATATTGACCAATATGAAAGAGCGATTCTAGACTATTACCTAAAACAGGAAGAATTATTTAATCAAGTAATAACTACTATCTCTCCCAACATGATATCTGGTGGTTCCAGTGCTGGCAATGTGATGCCACAAAATATGGAAGCAGTAATTAACTTTAGAACTGCTTTCCATGATAAAGTTGTTGATGTTTTTAATAAGTGCAAAGTATTAGTTGATCCCTCAATTGAACTATCCTATATACAAGCAAATGATGCATCAAATTGCGCAAATATTGATGGTTATGGTTATAAGATGTTAGTGGATAATGCTAAAGTATTCTTCAAGGATATAGTCTTTATTCCTTCACTAACAGCTGGGGCTACTGATGCTCATCAATATGAGAATATTTGTGATAGTTGCCTAAGGTTCTCACCATTTATTGAGGAAAATGAAATTGTCCATATGGGAGTACATGGAACAGATGAAAAAATATCCATTCGCTCTTATATGCAGGGAATTCGTTTCTTGATTAGCCTAATGGAAAAGACTTGTTAGGGTTAATGAATATATGCAAATGATAGAATAGCGCTTTTATCGAAACGCTATTCTTTTTAATTTTGGTTTAAAACGACTAAGCCATGATAATGTGCTTTCTAAAAATAGCCAGCGACAGTTTGATTATGAATTGGAAAGGTATGTACATGGACAATCATGGTTTTAAATAAATACTATGCTTGGTACAATTAATCGCAACAAATGCACTAATGAAAGAAACAGGAATCAATTAAACTTTTTTGAGTTGACAAAAACGGCTGGTAATAGGTGTTTTTTTGTAGCAGAGTTGACTTTAGACTCAACATTTGTTATTTTTTAATAGTCAGAAAAGAGGTGTGAGGATGAGAATTAATAAGTAAATAAAAGTGAAAGCCTTTTAGTACTTATTTTCATCCTGCAAAACTCTTTGCCATCTTTTGGAGGTGGTTAATATGTTAGTGATTCAAAACTTAACAATAAAGACAATTAATGAACAAAGAATATTAATAGATAATTTAAACTTGTCATGTCAAAAAACAGATAAGATTGCTGTAATTGGCGAAGAGGGAAATGGGAAAAGTACGTTACTAAAGGGAATCGTGAATCAAGAGTTGATTCGCGATTTTGCACTTATGGAAGGGCAAATTGTGTTAGGAAATACCATAGTTGGTTATTTACCTCAAGTTCTGGCTAGTGAATGGAATAATACCAATGTTTTATTGTTTCTATTGAAAGATAATTATAATGAACAGGTAAATCCCGAAAAATATGGGTTATTGAATAGTCTTTATTCCTTAATTGGTGATTTTCAATTACGTGCAGATATTTTGGAGCACGATGAAATGGGGACCTTAAGTGGTGGTGAAAAAGTAAAGTTACAACTTTTAAAGGCTATGTTAACTAATCCTGATTTGCTACTGCTAGATGAACCAACCAATGATTTAGATCTGCTAACTTTGCAGTGGTTAGAGGTTTTTATCTCAACTGCAAACATACCAGTAATGTTTATAAGCCACGATGAATACTTATTAAGAACTTGTGCCAATGCTATTTTACATTTGGAACAAACAATTAAAAAAACCAAACCCCGCTGGACTTTTGAGAGAATTGGTTATATGGAATATTTGAATAAAAGAAGTGACTTAATTGCGCGACAAAATAGGATTGCGGGTGAAGAGAAAAGAAACTATAAACAACAACTTGACCGCTATCGTAGAGTGTATCAATCTGTCGAACATGCTCAAAATACAAACACTAGACAAGACCCTCATAAAGGAAAAATGTTGAAAAGAAAAATGAGCGCTGTTAAGTCTTGGGGTAAAAGGCTGGAAGATAAGGATGTTGCTCAATCAGTAGATGTTGAAGAACAGGTGACATTACATTTTCATGACAATGTCTTTCTGGATAAAAATAAGCAAGTCTTGGATTTACATTTGGATATCTTAAAAGTTGAAGATATTGTTTTAGCGCGAAACATTAATCTTCAAGTATTCGGACGTGATCGGGTAGGTATTGTTGGAATGAATGGTTGTGGTAAAACGACATTGTTAAGGGAAATATATATGATTTTGAGAAGTCGCACTGATATCAAGTTAGGGTGGATGCCACAGAATTATGATGAAATATTACCCGTAGATGTTAGTGGCATTGAGTACTTAGCAATTGATCAAAGAAAAGAAACCATTACAAAAGTGCAGAAACATTTGGGAAGTGTTAAATTCACGACAGAAGAAATGTATGCTCCTATTGCCAGTTACTCGCAAGGACAAAAAGCAAAATTGTTGCTTGTGAAAATGGTACTTGATGAAGTTAATGTGTTATTGCTTGATGAACCTACTCGAAATCTCAGTCCGCTAACTAATCCTATTGTTAGAGATATCCTTAATAATTTTGATGGCTGTATAATAGCAGTAAGCCATGATAGAATGTTTCTTGAAGAAGTACCAAGTGTGGTATATATGCTAGATGAAAATGGCTTATTCGAATTGGCCAATGAAACAGACTAAAAGAAAACGGGCTAGCTACCCGTTTTTTTCCTTTATGATTGGTGAAACTCTTTTATAAACTAGCGCGACTACAATTGAGCTGAGCACTCCCTTAATTAAATTAAATGGCGCAGTAGCCAAAATAACAAAGGTTAGGGTGCTATTGATATTTGAATTAATTGCTGCACCCATGGCGATTATTGTTTCTAGTGGTAGTTTATAGAAGAATGAATAAGCTGGTAATAAAATGAAATAATTCATGGCTGTGCCAACCATAGTTAGGGAAATTGTACCTACTATCATTCCTAAAATTGCAGTTTTGAAGGTCTTGTGTCGTTGATACATCCAGACTGCTGGTAGTACAAAGGACAAGCCAATTACTAAGTTCGCTATCTCGCCTACGAAGCTAGTTTGGGTTCCTGTGAATATAATGTTTAAAACTATTTTCAGGGTTTCAATTAGGACCGCTGCTAAAGGTCCTAGAGCAAAACCGCCAATTAAGACAATTACTTCACTAAAGTCTAACTTATAAAATGGTGGAGCAATTGGTAATGGGAACTCAAAATACATAACAACAAATGCTAATGCTGATAATATGCCAATTCTTGTTAGCATACTAACGGATAAAAACTTCTTTGATTTCATGTTATTTCCTCCTCACAATCAAAGAAACTCACCCGATCCATAAATGGATTGTTGGGTTTTTTGTTTAAACAAACAAAAAAGGTTTCCAACAAAACCTTAGGGGAAAACTGAAAAATGTTACTTCTTCCATCCAGACTTTACTGTCGCCATCGGAATTGCACCGATTCAACCAAGAGGTTCGCGGGGTATACCGCCGGTAGGGAATTTCACCCAACCCTGAAGTTTTTGTTCATGTGTATTATAACATCTTTGTCATTATATACAAGATGTGAGTTAGCGCTTTTTACCAAAAACTAGACAGAAGGTAATTCAATTACTTATTTGATGCTTATGAATTACTGCGATGTTATAAAAAGAAGCATTACTAAAAATGAAGAAAAATCAAGTATGAGTTATGCTGTTTTTATAAGAGATGGAGCATTGTTTGTGTGGTATAATACAGCAGGTATTTAAGACAATGCTAACATTATGGGAGATTTGAAGGAGGAGTATTATATGGTAAAGAAGTGTCACATTTGTGGGAAGAAAATTAAGGGTGAGCAAGTAAATTGCCCGAATTGTGAAAGCGATCTAGTTAACCTAGAAGAAGAAATAATCAGAGCTGATTTAGTAACATGTCGTTGGAAAAATGACAGTGTTGGTGGGAGTGCAATTTTAACAAACAAACGGATGTTATTCATAAATGATGGGGTTAAGCAATCTACACCATTGCTTTTTGGTGTACTCGGTGTTTTAGTTTCTATGGCACTCAATAGTGATAAACATCCAATTTTGTTTCAGATTCCTAAGGGCGATCTCCAAAGAGTCGAGGTTAGAGTCTCTGGAGTGCTTAAGTACCAAACAATCTCGCTTTTTACAACTTATGGAAATGAGTATACACTAATACCAAAAAAGAAGGACTTAGCTTCAATAAAAGAGGCATACGAATTATACATATAGATTGTGTGGCAAAACTAAAAGGTATGACTCCTTTTGATTATAGGAATGCATACCTTTTTTAATTGCCTTTTTTGTCTTTGCCACTTTTTCTTGGCGCTTAATGCATTAACAACAAATTTTTCAATAAATCATAAATACAGTCGAGCAGCATTACTGTTGCTTATGATAAGTAGATTATTGATACCACTATACAACTAAACGAAACAACAGTATCAACCGTAAGTGGAACTTTTAGATACTTTTAAGGATATCGCTCATTCTTTTCGCAAGTCCTTTGGTTTGTTCAACACTGACACTGCATATTGCAACGCGAATACCTTTATTGACTTTCACTGCAAAAATATTGTTGTCAATTAGTGCTTGATGGTATTTAGTTACTACTTCATTGTCATCAATCATAATAGTCACAAAGAAGCCTTCTTTATATGGATATATTGGTAATTGAACTTCGGCAGCTTCGCGAACAAAAATATCTGATCTTTCTTTAAGTAAATCAACATAGTAGTTTTTCTCTTTTTCAAACTCAACCAAATTGTCAATTGTTACTCTAACGAAATTTTCCATTCCTGCATTACCAACATTTGACCAAGTAGAACGCGCGAGTTTTTCAAAAACAATTTCCATCTCGCGAACTGCATTTTGTTGTTTAGCAAGTATAATGCTAGCACCAATTCTTAAGCCATAAGAAGTACAAGTTTTTGAACAACTAAATGCGATAACAATTGCTACATTATCAGAAATGTTGTTGAAGGTATGCATGTAATCACGTACATGTGCTAAGTCATAGGAATAATCGATATAGGCGATATCATTCAGTAAAACAACTGGTCCTTGTTTGGAGCATTCGTTTAAAATTGCAATTACATTTTCCCACTCATTAATCGTTAATGAATAACCAGTTGGGTTATGGCAAGGGTCATTAATGACTACCACTAGTTTCTGTTGCTTATTTACGATAGCATGGCATTTATCCGCAAAATCCACTAGATTGAAAACATCTTTATCAAATAGTTTGTAAGTATTAATTTCTAGGCCATATTGGTTAGCCATCAATTTGTAAGAACCCCAAGCTACCTCTGGTAAAAGTATAGTTTCACCTTGATTTAAGCAGGATTGGAAAGTAGTTGAAATTGCACCAGTTCCTCCCGGTGTTGCCAAAGTAGCAAAAGGAAGGTTAATCCCACTGTTGCCGAAAACCCATTTTGCTACTTGATTACAGTAATTAGGATTTCCAGTGAAACTTGAAGAATATGATGCTTTTATTTTAGGGTCTATTTTATCGTAAGTATCAAACACAGTTTTAAGAGCCACTATTTCTCCGCTTTCTGAGCATAAAGTTCCGATGGTAGCATCAATCACATTGTCTTTTCCATACTTCACTTTCGCTTCCTTAACCAAGGCGACAGCCTTAAAGACCTCATCTTGAATAGGGTTTAAATCAGCATTTTTTCTAGTAAAAGTCATTGTTTTTCCTCCATTAGTTTCTCTTGGAAACTCTTTGATATCTCCATCATGTTTTGCTGGAATTGTTGGTAATATGGAACGTAATCCTTATTATTGATATACTCCATGTTTTTTGCTAGTAGTGAGTGCTCTCTTTGTTGATCAAAAATCTGCAGTCCATGTTTATTTTTAAAGTCGGCAATAATTTTCACTGCATCCATTCGTTTCTCAAACAATATAGCAATTTGTCTATCAATACCAGTAATTGTTATTCTAGCTTCTTCAAATTTGTCCATAACCCACCAACTTTCTTCTATATTCTATAAAAAAAAACACTATTAGTAAACTTATTTTACGTGGGTATATGTTATAATTTTTAAGCAATTATAACAGAGGTACATACCATGGAAAGAATGCGAAGGATACTTATTATTGGCTTAGGGTTGATTGGTGGGTCTTATGCGATGGCTTTGAAGCGCCAAGGTTACTATATTATTGCCATTGATAATGATTCTAATACCATTGAATATGCGCTGAAGAATAATATTATTGATGAAGGAACAACTGTTGTAACAAAAGAATTTGTGCAACGTGCTCAATTAACTATTTTTGGCTTATATCCCAATACTATGCTTCAATGGATTAAGGAACATTATGATTTGTTTGAACCTGGCAGTCTGTTAACAGATGTAAGTGGGGTCAAGAATAACATTGTCGAACCAATTCAAGAAATACTTGGAGACAATATTCAGTTTGTAAGTGCTCATCCGATGGCAGGTAAGGAAGTATATGGTATTGAAAATGCTGATGATGCGATATTTGCTAGGGCAAATTTGATTATAACTCCTACTGAGAAAAATACGAAAGAGGCTATTGAAACCGTTTATGAATTGGGAAGAGTAATCGGTTTTAAAAGTATTAGCGAATTATCCATTATTGAACATGATAAGATGATTGCGTTTGTATCACAATTAACCCATGCGATTGCGGTAAGTTTGATGAATACAAGTGATAACAAGCATTTAAAGCAGTACACTGGAGACTCTTTTAGAGACTTAACTAGGATTGCGAAAATTAATGAAGAAGTTTGGAGTGAGTTATTCTCACTAAACCAAGAGTTTCTCGTTGAGCGAATTAATGAGTTTGTTGCTTCATTGCAAGACTTAAAGGATGCGATTAGTGCTAATGATTTAGATAAGATGAAGAGGCTGTTTATTCAGTCAACAATTCATCGGGGTTATTTTGATGAATAGTTTTTTATAAATGTTATAATGTACAAAGAAGAGGTGAAAAAATGAATAAAGGTGCAATCTACATTACTGGACATAAGAATCCCGATTCAGATTCCATTTGCAGTGTTTTGGCTTATGCACATTTGAAACAGGCTTTAGGTGAAAATGCAGTTGGGGTTCGTATCGGCGAAGTTAACAATGAGACTAGATTCATCTTGGATTATTTTGAAGAAGATGCTCCACCATTAGTTTATGATATTAGGACCCGTGTTCGCGATATCGAATTTGATGATGTGGTGATGATTGGGGCCAATGGCATGCTACATGAAGCTATTGAACTTATGAGAGCAAAATCGAAGAAAGTTATTGCTGTTGTCGGTAAGGAAAATAAATTATTGGGAATGGCAACCATATCTGACATTACCAATACCATCGTTTATGAGACGGTTCAAAAGAATGAGTTTATTCGCCAAACTCCAATGGAGAATTTTGGTAAGATTCTAAATGGTCATGCTGGATATATTCCAAATGAACATAGAATGAATGGTAGTATTTTTATTGCTAGTACTACTGCGATAGATAAAGATTCCAAGGAATTTGAAAATAGGATTGTTATAACTAGTGCTAGAAAAGAGACACAATTGAAAGCAATTAGTAGTGGAGCCGCATTAGTGATTGCTACTGGAGCAGAAACTATTGACAATGAAGTCTTAGCGTTAGCGGTTAAACAGGGTTGTGGTTACATTGTTACTAGCAAGGATATGTATCAAACAGCGCAGTTAGTAAAACAGGCAATACCAGTGAGTTTGATTATGACTGCTAATTTAGTCACTTTTCAATACGATGATTATGTTGAAGATGTAAAAATAACAATCAATCGCTCAAGATTTAGAAGTTATCCAGTATTGGATCAAAAGGGTAGTATAGTCGGCTTTATTTCCCGTTACCACCTATTTAAACATGCCAATCGCAGATTAATCTTGGTTGACCACAATGAAATGGAACAAAGCATTATTGGAGCAGACAAAGCGGATATTTTGGAAATTATTGATCATCACCGTATTGGCGGTATTAAAACTGCTAGTCCAGTGTTATTTAGAAATGAATTAGTAGGTTGTTGTGGGACCATTATTTCAAGGATATATCAAGAGAAAGGTGTTGCAATTCCTAAGTCGATTGCTGGCTTATTATGCAGCGCTATTATCTCTGATACGATGAACTTTAATTCACCGACTAGTACAAAAAAAGATGAGAAAGAAGCCAAGTATTTAGCTCAAATTGCGGAGATAGATTTAAAAGAGTTTGCTCCTAAAGTAATGAAAGCATCAGCAAGTATAAGTGAAAAAACTGTCGAGGAAATAGTTTACAATGACTTGAAAATATTTGAAATAGAAAAGTACAAAGTAGCGATTGGACAAATGAATATCATGGATTTAGATGATATTTATAACATCAGAGAAGAGGTCAAAGACTTTATGACAAAACTTGGCCAATCTAATAGTTTTGGCGTTTGTGTAATGATTTTCTCAATGGTTGATGGCAGTGGTTCTTATATTCTATATACTGGACCAGATAGTTTTATCCTTGAAAGTGCATTCAATGAATTAGGGGAAACAAGAAATGGATACCTTTTCCTTAAGGAAGTTCTTTCACGTAAAAAACAAATTGTACCATTGTTAAGTGAAGCAGCGAGGGCGTTCAACAGTCAATTTGCGATGTAATTGTTCGCTCAAATCAGTTGAGAAGGAGGTTTGAAATAGTGCTCAAGAAAATAGCGTTATCTCTACTAGCAACCTTTGCAATAATAGTATGTTTTGGAGCGGTTGTTCATGTTGTTGAGCAACAAAAGAAACAAAAAGCAATTGATGATTATGTTGCGAAATGGGGTTATTATCAACTTGCTGATTTTGAATTTACCTTAGAGAAACTTCACCCAAGTGATTATGACGAAGTATTTGGTGGCATATGGATTGATAAAGATGGGGTCAATTATTTTGGTGTAACTTATATTGATGAAGAGATTTGTGAATTAGCGACCAAAAGTAAAGTGAAGGTTGTTAAGGTTAAATACCCAATTGCTACGCTATTGGAAATACAAGAAAAAATCTGGGATTTAGAGTTTGAAGGTGTCTGGCAAATTGAAGGTTATGATGATTCTAATACAATTAAGATATGGGTTGAGCCAGTGTTTAGGGGTAAACTTCTACAAATGCTAGAGTCATCTGAATATTATTACCAGTACTTGGATGCAATTGTAGTTATTCCCTGCGAATTTAATGCGGAAAACTATTGGCCGTACTAAACTAAGCAAATCAAAACCTCGCTTGTGTGATAGCGAGGCTTTTTTTATTCAACAGATTTTAGTGATTCAATCATATCAATTCGCTTTAAATTGAAATGAGTATAAATGTTAATGAGAATTGAGAATACAATTGTTAATCCGGCCGCATATACATAGCTTAGAAAAGCGATAGTTCTTCCAAACAGCAGAGTGTCAATTTCCAGAGTTTGGATTACGATTTGGTGTAAGATAATTCCTACGCCAAAACCAGTTACTATTCCAATCAAAGTTAAGATTATATTTTCACGGTACAGATAAGTAGTCACTTCATTATCCCTAAAGCCTAGAACTTTAATAGTTGCTAGTTCTCGCATTCTTTCAGTAACGTTGATATTAACTAAATTGAACAAGACGATAAGGGCTAAGAAGGCAGCACAAGTGATTAATACCGCAACAACAATATTTAGGCTCGAAATAACATCGTCAAATTCCTTACTGATATCTTCAAAACTAATAAGTGCTAGGACACTTTCATCATCAATTAGATGGGTACCCAATACATTTGCGTCAGCATCAGAAAGAATAAAAACTTGAGTTAATTCAATTTCAGTGTTAGTCAAGGTCTGATAGTATTCCTTAGACATATAGAAATAATGACCTAGGTAGTTTTCAAATATTCCATCTATTGTGGCAGTATATGTTTTGTCATCGATAGTGAAACTAATTTCTTGACCAACGCTAACTCCAACCAAAGAGGCAAGTTTTTCTGATACCATAATACCATTTTCAGTTAATGGTAATGGTGTTTGTGTCTTAAGAGTTTTTAAGCAGACAAAGTCTTCAAATTTTTTGCTATCTTCAGGAACTATTAGACTGATTTCAAGAGGAGTATTTTCTTCCCGCTCAATTTTTGCTAAATGAAAGGAAACAAATAGTTGATTATCAATAGGATAGTTTTTGGAACGTTCTTTGTATCCTTCAATATCAAAATCTTTGTTGAAAATGACAGCGACATCTTGCTTAGCTATTTCACTGAATTGTTTATGACCAATAGCATTGATTGAATCCCTGACTCCAAAAGCGCCAACGATTAAACTAGTACAACCAGCAATTCCAATGACTGTCATCAACATCCTTTTTTTGTATCTGAATAAGTTTCGAACAGTTACTTTTTGCGTAAAGGAGAAGCGTTTCCAAAGAAATCCAATACGCTCTATTAAAACCCGTTTACCATTGCGAGGAGCTTTTGGCCTTATCAATGAAGCAGGGGTAGCACTTAGTTCTTTGTAACAACTTATTGCGGAAGCTCCCATTGTTGCGAGTTCAGCTAACAAAATTGATTGTAAAGCAATATCAATCCTAAATGGAGCCATTACATCGGGCATACGATACATGATTCGATAGGCATTGAAAATGATCGTAGGGAAGACAATAAAACCTAGTGATAAACCGATTATACAACCTATTAATGTAGCTGAACCACTATACAAAAGATATTTTAGGGCAATTGAAGTGTTGTTATAACCTAAGGCCTTATAAACACCAATCTGCGTCCTATTTTCATCAACCATTCTTGTCATGGAAGCTAAACAGACTAATGCTGCTATTGACAGAAAGAAGGCAGGGAAGATTTTAGAGATTGCGGAAATGCGATTAGCATTTTCAGCAAATTCACTATAACCAATGTTGTCAGTTCTAGTAAAAATGAACCACTCAGTCATTGCTAAATCATCAATTTCCTTTTGAGCATCATCAAGTTCTTTCATCGCTTTTTCATAACTACTATTATATTTGCCTAAACCATCAAAGTAACTACGATAACCTTGGTCTATTTCTTTTTGGCCAGCAGCCAACTGCTTCAAAACAGTTGGTTTAGTTTTTAGAACGTCCTCACAAGTCTTGATGCCTGCTAATAGCTGATAGTAATCATTAACCTGAGGTAGTAGTGGGTTTAAAGCGTTTTGCAAGCCACTTAGTTCTTGATTCTTAGCAAATATTTGCGTTTCCAATTGGCTAATTTCACTACTTAATTGGGTATATTCCATACTTGATGGATCTAAAGTTGCCAGTAACTGTTTCATACTTGCAAGATTATTATTCAGGGTAGTTAAGTCATTATTTACAGATAGTATTTGCGCTTGTAAGCCTTCAACTGTGCTAATCAACAATTGGATTTGGTTTTGGTCAATTAGCGATAGTTGATAGTTTAAACCATCTAGTGTTTGTTTGGCTTGTTCAAAACCATCAAGCGCCTTTTTCTTGTTAGCATTGAGATCTTTCTGAGCTTTATCAAGGGTATATTTAGCATCATCAAGTGTTTTCTTAGCATCTGATAACTTGTTCAATGCTTTATTTTTTTCTTTATCAAATTCACTTTGAGCCTCAACTACTAACTCATCAAATCGTTCTTCTTCTCGTTTTTGTTTAAAGTCATCCATTCCATCAACGAAAGATGTCACGGCATTTTTATAGAAAGGCGTATTAAATGACAAATCTTTCGTTAGAGTTAGGGTGGCGAAAACATCTGTATATACCTCTAGTGCAAAAGAACTTTCAGGTAGCATAATGTAGGATGACACTCCACCAGTTCCCACCGAACTAGAACCTTTTTCAAATGTTAAATAGTAGGGGCTTTCAATTACTCCTACAATGGTGAAGGTATCGGTGACTAGTGAATCAAAAATATCATCATCCTTCAAATAAAGGCTAATAGTATTACCAATAGTTAGCTGTGCGGGTAAGAAAGGGCCATTCTCAATTAAGCATTCATTTGGCTTTTCAGGCAATCTACCTTCAATCAAAGTGACTTGGTTAATTACACTAGGAAGTGAATGTGCTCTGATTACATACGTTTCATCTTGAGCAGCTAGAATGGCATCAACAGTATAAGTTGGTTCTATAGTATCAATACCTGGGTATACCTTTAAGGCGTTTATGTCTTCATCAGTTAAGCCATAAGTACTGACAATTCTAATATCCATTAAGTTAGTATCAGTGTAATAGGTGTCGGCAGTCAGTATCATATCTGGACTAGAAGCATTTAGGCCCGCAAAAAAACCAACTCCAAGACAAACAATAGCCATGATAGAGATATAGCGACTCCAACTTCTTTTAACCTCTCTGATAAAATCAGTTAATAAAGCTCTTTTCATTACCACTCAATTCCTTCAACATCCTTAGGTTTCTTATTGATGATTATATCTTCAACTTGGCTGTTTTTGATTTTGATGACACGATCAGCCATAGGGGTGATTGCCAAATTATGAGTTACAACGATAATGGTCATCTCAAGTTCACGACTCATATCATGAAGTAATTTTAAGATATGTTTACCAGTTATATAATCTAGGGCGCCAGTTGGCTCGTCACATAAAAGAAGCTTAGGATTTTTAGCCAAAGCCCTAGCAATTGCTACTCTTTGTTGTTCTCCCCCTGATAATTGGGAAGGGAAATTGTCTAATCTGTCTCCTAGTTCTACTTGTTGAAGTACTTTTTTTGGATCTAGACTATCTTTACAGATTTGCGTGGCTAGTTCGACATTTTCTAAAGCTGTCAGATTCGGTACCAAGTTATAGAATTGAAAGACAAACCCAACGTCAAAACGACGGTACTCCGTCAGTTGTTTCTTGTTATATTTAGCAATATCATTATTATCAACTAGTAATTGACCTTCATCAACATTATCCATTCCACCTAACATATTTAAAACTGTAGTTTTACCAGCTCCACTGGGGCCAACGATAACTACAAATTCACCTTTGTTAATCGAAAAGTTTAATTTATTGGCAGCGGTTATCGTAACCTCTCCCATGTGATAGTGTTTCGTGGTGTCAATGAACTGAACGAAATTATTCATATCTTCACTCCTCATAGACCACTATTATACTATAAAAATGGCATAGTAAACAAAAAACCTATATTTAGCAATATAGGTCAAGTTATTTTACAAATTTTCCTTAGGGCTACAACCAATGGCAAACTCACGACACACCCTAGACCATAAACATAAATCAGCACTTCTTGATAGTTATGGCGATTGGTATTGTAGTAGTTACTATTTTTGCCTACTACTACATGGCCAGAATTATAGGCTTTAGAAACCGTTGCGAAATGCAAATCATTAGTGGGTGTCCAAAAAGTCTGTAGACTTTTTCCAGGTGAGGTAAGAACTAGACTAAGTGGTAAGTATAATGGTTTTTCTAGATATATTCCATTGGTGTATACGACAGCATTTACTTCATCATAAACGATGACAAAACACTGACTCGTTTGTTCAATAACTAACTTTTCCGCAAACAAACTTTTGACACTTTTATCTTGGTTTAGTACTTCTACCGCCTGTTCTATTAGGGCATTTTGTTCATCATAGAGATGATATTTGAAGGATACATCCATATTGAGGTATGACAATCCTGCAAACAGTGTAAATACTATGACAATACATAACCACATGAAAATTGCTTTTCTCATAACGATGCTTCAATCTCTTTTATTGTTTCGGACAAAGCTTTGGCGCCCGCTACTACTGTATGAAGACACTTTACTTCCTTGTCATAAAAAACAGGTTTAATGTCCATGCATTTTCTAGCACCTAAATACTCTTCAAATTTACGCATCATCTTTTGAGAGTATTCCTTAATCATTACACTATCATGAGCTTTAGTATCAATATACTTGGCACTTATTACACCAAATGCTCCTACTAAGGCTCCACATAAATCACCACACTGAAAGCCGCCGCCGAAGCCAGCAAAACTATGAATCGCTTTATCATTAAGTCCAAGATTATATACTTCATTCCCAGCCAATAGAATTGATTCAGCACAGTTATAACCTTGATGATAGAATTTCTCTGCTAATTGTTCTAACATACTAACACCTCTTTACCGTTATATTTTAGCATAAATTCGGCTTAAATAATTAAACTTTAAGTGCTATACTAATTTTAGGTGATTATAATGACAGTAAAATACGGAGTTTTAAGCACTGCTTCAATTATTGGGCGCTTTATTCAAGGAGTCAAAGATTCAAAAGATGGTGAAGTTGTTGCTGTCTGTTCTCGTAGTATGGCTAAAGCAAAAAAAGCCTGTGAATCCTTTGGAGTGCAAAAGGCCTATGATAATTATGAACAGATGCTGAATGATGATATTGATGTTATTTATATTGCAACGCCAAATTCTTTGCACTATTATGATGCTTTGCGTGCTATAAAAGCCAAAAAGCATGTGATATTGGAAAAGCCTTTTGTACTTACTAAAACTCAAGCAGAGCATTTGTTTATGGTTGCTAGCGAAAATAAGGTTTTTTTGATGGAAGCGCAAAAAATAGTATTTTTACCAATAACTGATAAGGTGAAAGAAATCATCGAAACTAATAAATTAGGTAAGATTAATTATATAAATATGGCTGCCACTTTTGCTGGCCGTTTTGATTATGACCATTGGATGTTCTCGTTGGACCATGGTGGTGGTTGCCTGTATGGGTCTGTCTCTTATACTATCGAGTATTTACAACATCTATTTAAAGTTAAGACTATTACTTATAATGGTTTGCAAAAAGTAGCGCCTACAGGGGTTGATGAAGCTTGTCAACTTAACTTTCTTGTAAATGAAAAAATACTAGTGACTAGTTGTATTGCGATGGGGTTTGTAGCCAAAAATGTGGCAATGATTTATGGTGATAAAGGCTATATTGAAGTTGAGGATTATTGGAAAGCGAGAGGGATGAAAGTAGTTGTTGATGGTGTTGAGGAAATAATTGAAATACCATGCCCATGTGAATTTGTTTATGAGGTAGATCATGTTAATGATTGTATTGATAAAAAGTTGTTAACTAGCCCAATTATGACTAAAGAAAACTCTATTCAAACTATGGAAATAACCGAAAACATTTTTAGGAGTTGGAACCCTAATTATGTTAGAGAATATGAAAAAATAGAAAAATAGGAGGAAAAAAATGAAGGTGAGAATTGAAGAAAAGCAGGGATTTAAAGTAGCTGGAGTGGCGACTAGGGCGACACCGGATTCCAATTTTATGCAAATCTGGAATGATTTATTTGCTCAAGTAACAGCAGATGAATTGAAGAGTTTGGGGGTTGGTGATGGAAAAAGTTATGGTTCTTGCTATGACGCAAAAAGCGATGGCAGTTTTATGTACATTGCTAGTTATGATGTAATTGATGAGGAAAAGGCTAAACAACTAAACCTTGAAATCCTAGAGGTTCCACCAGCAACGTATGCTATTTTTGAATTGATTGGTGCGCTTCCAAATAATATTAAAAATGGCTGGCATGAAGCAATGCACAACTACTTTCCAGCAAATGGTTATCGCCATGCCGGAACACCTGATTTTGAGGTGTACTTTCCAGGCAACATGCAAGCGGATGATTATGAAATGGAGTTATGGATTCCTATTGCGAAAATCTAACTAATTGCTAATGACTTATTTCGACTAAAGTTATTGGTTTTGAACTGACAAAACAATATAATATTAATAGAGAAGCGGGGAAACTTTGGTATGAATAAAAGAAGAACAATGATGTTATTATGTGGCTTTTATGTTACTACTTTCATTGCTACAGTTTTTACAAATGGATACATGCAGACATTTTTGATTCGCTTAGGTTATGATGGAACTGAAAGGGGAATGATAACTGCAGGTATCTCTGTAGTAGCTATTTTGTCACCAATTATTGTTGGCTTTCTTTGCGATAGGTTTAAAACAGTTAAGAAGGCCTATAATGTTACCTTGATTTTATTAACTATCGTGGCATTATTTCTTTATCAAACAACAAAGAAAGACTTCTTCATGCATCTAATCTTCTATTCATTGTTGGGAGGCTTGTGGCGTACCATTATGACGATTCAAGATACCTGGGCAATAGAAATTGATGATTACTTTAAAGATCGTTATGGCAGAATAAGGGCATTTGGAGCAATTGGTTGGATGATAGCAAATCCAATTGGAGGGTGGTGTATTGAGCAGTATGGTTATAGTGTTCTTGGCTGGGTTGCGGCCGGATTGGCTATCTTCAATTTAGCCTACTCCATGATATTACCAGATGCTACTAAAGATAAGAATGCGGCACCAGTTAAGTTCTCAGACTTAAGAGTGCTATTTAAAAACAGTGATTATGTTTTAATTGTGTTAATTTTCTTATTCATTAACATGATGGCAAATGCTGATGGGATCACAGTGGTAGACAAAATGATGAACCTAGGAGGCAAAGAAGGCATGGTGGGAACTAGAAGCAGTCTGCAGGCTTTAGTAGAATTGCCACTATTTTTTGCAGGTACTATTCTGCTAAAGAGATTTGGGGATTTCAAACTACTGATGTTTGGGGTAGTTATGTATATTGTGAGGTTTGCGGGATTTGCATTTGTACAAAGCCCAGAGTTGATTGTGGTAGTTTCATTAACCCAGTTATTTACCTTCCCATTAATAATGATAACTAGCAGAACATTGATAAATGGTGCCTCACCAGCCAACCTTAAAAGTAGTGGGCAAACAGTGGCAACTTCCATTTACATTGGAGTTCCTTCACTAATTGGTCCAATTCTTACAGGTTTCTTAATTGACCACATTGGAACAGATGCCACACTGGCTTTTGTTACAGTGTTTGGCGTCATTGCACTTCTATTAGGTTTTGTTTACAGTAAGCAGAAAAAAACTACTGTAGAAACCCCAAAACAGATTTAATTGTAATAATAAAAAGTTAGGCAGTATTCAGGGGAAACCAGGGGTAGAAACCTAACTTTTTTTGTTAATTTACATATATTTAAACACTAATCTCGTTCATCATAGTTGCGTGCTAAATCAACAGCACTCTCATATCCTTTTCTATAGAAATCGACTAAATCCATTTTTAGGTAATCACCACGATAGCACAACTCCAAGGTAATCGGCCCATCATAATTTGCTTTCTTTAAGTTTTCAAGTACCCAATTCCAATTAATGGTTCCATCATATGGAAGTAAATGCAAATCACCACTTTTGTCATTGTCATGTAAATGGATTGCAAAGATACGATCTTTAAACAATTCAAAGTTAAAATCATCATCAAAGTGGGTATGGCAATGACCTGAATCAAAACAAATACCAACATTTTCATCAGGTACATTACTTATTACATACTCTAAATACCCTTTATGTTTAGTATTCTCAAAGGCTACTTTTATTCCAAGGTTTTTAGCATAGGAAGTTATTTCCCTAATTCTCGATAATCCAATTTCACCATATGGTGGCGCTATTGATTTTGCGTTAAGATGCATTATTACCAAATTAAAGTCATTTTTCTTACAAATGTCCAAGTCGTTTTTATACCTTACCACTAACTCATCACCAACAGCATCTTCTTCCCAAATGGAATTAATTCCTTGATAACCTAAGTGAGCAAAGATGATGTTTAGATTCTTTTGTTTAACATATTCCAATTGCTCTTGTTGACTTGGACTCCAATCCTTGTTGTACCACTGGATAAAAACATCTTGAAATCCTGCTTCTTTAATAGCATCAATAGTTTCAAATGGGGTTACTTCAATATTATCATTACTTATGGCTACTGCGATTTTTCTCATGATGTTCTCCTTTAAATTTACTGTTTTTGTGATAGGAAAATTACGAGTATATAATACAATAA
>JGI994J12354_10000423_pt1 | contig 41885 bp, 33 predicted proteins | sample IntmicLarv3ML3BL_FD_12354 | JGI IMG/M metagenome (IMG submission 12354) | reverse complement strand
ACAAGTGGTTTGTCGTGCTTTTTCACGAGCTTTTGAGAATACAGGGAATAAAATAGCAGCTAAAATAGCGATAATCGCGATAACTACTAAGAGTTCAATTAGGGTAAATCCCCCCCCCCTTTGTCATTTTCTTCATGGTCTTTAATCTCCTTAAAATTTTTGTATGTGTTTTTTACCACATGCCTAATATATAATATACCCTTTTTCGCCTAAATTGTCAAGCATTTTTTAAGAATAAATGAAAAAATATCAAAAAAAAGCTTAGCATAAAGACTTGAACTGTTTTCAAAAATGTATTATAATAAAGGGGTATCTCTAAAAACCTGCTTTGCATAAGTTTGCGAGATAATTTTTCCGCGCGTACGCGAACAATATATTAAACGCATACTCAGAGCGTTATGTAATAATATATTGGACAAAGTATCACGGAAAAGAGCGCCGCAAACTCACGCAAATGAGATTTTTAGAGGTGCCCGTAGGTATTGTTATGACGAAAAAGAGTATTGTTACTGTTGGAACTATTTTGGCGGAATTCTCTCCGGTAAATAATGGGGAGAGTTTAAAAACAGCGCAAAGTTACCGTTTAATCGCCGGTGGTGCGATCACAAACACGGCATTTTCTTTAAGCTACCTTGAGACTGATGTTAAGCTCGTTTCCGCGGTATCTAATGACAGTTTGGGACAATTTCTCCTCAATGAATTTCACAAAAACCACCTTGATACTACATATATAAAGGTTGTGGCGGATATGCCGACGAGTTTATCCCTTTCAGCGGTTGATTTGCTCGGCGGCAAAGAATTTATCTTTTACCGCTCTCCTCTGCTTGATGAGATAACCAAAAAAGATTTTCCGACCGATTTTAAAGATGGCTATATCTTTGACTTTTCCGAGGGAGCTATACGTTCCGCGAGTGTACGCGAAGAAGTCTTTGCGGCAGCAAAAATTGCCAAAGAAAATGGAGCAACCATCTGTTATGCGGTCAATTTACGGGAAAAATCCTGGGGACTTAACAAGAACGAAATAGCTAAAATTGAGCGTGAGGCAATAGCACTGAGCGATATCGTTATCCTAAACAATGAGGAGTTAAACTATATAACCGGCTTAACGGGTGAAAATGCCATCAACAGTTTGCATGAGCTTTTCCCTAGTGTTGTGCTAGTCACTTCCGGTGGTGATGATTGCACTCTTTTGAGCGTAAACAGTGAGATAAAAAGTGTGCCTATTTATAAGGTTGAGGTCAAGTATGATGTTGGCGCGGGTGACACTTTTCACGCCGGAATTTTAGCGCATATGAGCAAAAATGAGCTTAAAACAGCAGAAGATTGGGGGGATTGTGTAAAATTCGCCAATGCTGTTGCAGCTTACCGTATTTCAACATCAGAAGCGCCGTCATGTTTAAAATCAACGGAAAACATATTAAATTGGATGAAAGAGAGAGAAAAATGACAAATATTAAAGATAAAGTAGCCATAATTACCGGCAGCGGTCAGGGGCTTGGTGAAGCAATCGCCGTGCGCCTTGCAAACGAAGGGTGCAAGGTCGTAGTCGCAGACTTAAACTTTGAGTTAGCGCAAAAGGTGGCAGACAGTTTACCGCAAGCAATTGCCGTAAAAGTTGATGTCACAAATGAGCAGGATGTCGAGAATATGGTCGCGGAAACAATCAAAACCTATGGCAAACTGGATATCATGGTGCCAAACGCCGGCATACTTTTTGCCGAGCCCATAGAGGATTTTGATGTAAATAAATGGCGCAAGGTTATTGACGTTAATCTGGTCGGAAATATGCTCTGCTGCAAGTACGCGGCACGTGAATTTATGAAGCAGAACTCCGGCGCTATTGTTGCTATCAACTCAAAAAGCGGCAAACGCGGCTCATTCCGCTCTTCAGCGTATTCAGCGTCAAAATTTGGTGCTATCGGGCTTATCCAGTCGGTAGCGCTTGAGCTTGCACCATTTAATGCGCGCGCAAACTGCATCTGCCCGGGAAATCTGCTTGACGGCACGCTCTGGCAGAACAGTCTTTTTGACCAGTACGCGAAAAACCGCGGTATGAGCATAGAAGAGGTGAAAAAACATTACGAGAGCCAAGTGCCGCTGAACCGCGGTTGCACCTATGAGGATGTCGCGAACCTCGTGGTATTTTTATCCTCAGACGCCAGTAGCTATATGACCGGTCAAGCGTTGAACGTTACCGGCGGACAGGTGATGTCCCCATAACGCTCAAAAAAAGGTCAAATATTATGCTAAATCACGAACAGATAAAAGAAAATCTCCGCATTGTGCGGGAAAACGTAGCAAAAGCCGAACGCCTCGCAGGAGCAAAAGAGGACAGCACGACACTCATTGCGGTCACAAAAACGCACAGCAAAGAGGCGCTCACACTTATGCATACGCTTGGCGTTAAGGACATTGGCGAGAACTACATCCAAGAGGCAGCTACCAAATTTGAAGAGCTAAATTGGGTGGAGTCCTCCCCTGTTCGTCGTCATTTCATCGGGCATCTGCAATCAAACAAGGCAAAGCAAGCAGTAAAATATTTTGACGTTTTACAATCAGTTGACAGCGTTAAACTCCTTGAGACCATTGGCAAGCACGCCGAGAGTGAGGGTAAGAAAATTGAGGTTATGTTGCAGGTAAATATAAGCAATGAGCCACAAAAGAGCGGACTTTCACCTAATGAAGTGGAAAGCGTTATAAAAAGCAAAAATGAGCTGAAAAACGTAAATTTGACAGGAATTATGACAATTGGCAGCATTGATGGGCAAAAAAATGAGTTTTTTTTAATGAAAGAGCTCTTTTATCGCTTGCAAAACCTTGAAAATAATGGTATAATTATTAAATATATATCAATGGGCATGAGCCATGACTATATAGATGCCATAAAATTTGGCGCAACCCATATACGGGTTGGCACAAGCATTTTTGGCGCAAGGGGAAAATGTTAAAGTAAAAAAATATTTCACGATTTATAAAATAATATAATAAAGCAGCTAACAAAAAGATATTTTGTAGCAAGATAGGGCAACCCTAAGCCCTAAAACATAGTAAAATTTACAGTACGACATCAAAGCAAAGTTTAAGGAGAAGAATTATGGGATCAGCGGGTATTACGCAAAGAATCATGAATTGGATTTCAGCAGAAGACCTAAACGAAGAGGAAGAGATTATGGACACTAAATCTACCTCAGACAAGCCCTATGTAGTATCACAGCAAAAATCAAGCAAAGATTCTATAAATGGTGCACAAAAATTCCGTGTCAGAACAGACCAAACCATGCAGATTTACCATCCACGCACGCTCGACGAACGCGAGAAAATAGCTGACAGCTTGAAAAATCGCGCTTACGTTACATTGGATTTAACCCGTTTACCGGATCCATCAACACGCAAATCATTTTTCGATTTCGTGTGTGGCGTAGTTTACGGCCTTGACGCTAACATTTCGCTTATCACCGAAGGCGTGTACGCTATTATGCCGTATGGTATGGAAATCTCAAACGACGATTTAACGGGTATGGACTTTCAGAGTGAACAGTCAAATCCATTAAAAGAGGCGAGCATTTTCAATACCGATTTATCATCTTGGATGGGCAAACGCCAGTAAATTAGCGCCAAATTAAGAACGGTTTTGATTCTTCTTTACTTACATGAAACCTCTATTTTCATGTAATGATGCGTTTGGTTGCGACAAAAATGGGGAAAACGTTATGAATTTAGCTATAATCGGTTGCGGAAAGATGGGCGAAGCCATGCTGAGAGGCATACTCTCGGCAAAAATTATTGATCCCGAAAATGTCATAATTGCCGACATATTTGAGGCGCAGTTACAAAAACTCGCACAAGAACTGAAAGTGCAAGTCACAACAGAAAATGAGCTTGCGGTAAAGCACGCTGATGTCGTTATACTGGCTGTAAAGCCAATTCACATAAAATCTGTGCTGGAAAACATCACAAAGTCCTTAAAACCTAATGTCGTACTTATAAGCATCGCAGCAGGCGTATCCTTTTCTCAGCTAAATGATTACACGGGCGAAAATGATTTCCAAATAGTCCGCGCTATGCCAAACACCCCTGCCCTGGTCTCTTCCGGTGCTACAGGCGTATGTTTTTCACATAACTGCACAGAGCAGACGAAAAACATCGTCTCTCAAATCTTTACGAGCATCGGGCTTTATAGTGAATTTACCGAAGCGCAACTTGCGGCAGTTACCGGTGTTTCCGGGAGCGGTCCGGCGTTTGTGGCGATATTTATAGAAGCCATGGCAGATGCCGGTGTGCTTATGGGGATGACCCGAAAAGACGCTATAGCTTTTGCTCTTCAAACTGTGGAAGGCACCGCAAAGCTGATAAAAGAAGGTAATATTTCCGCTAATGAAGTTAAAGAAGCGGTCAGTTCCCCGGGCGGTACGACCATTGCGGGTATAGAGGCGCTTGAGGCAAACGGTTTCCGTCACGCTGTCATATCTGCTGTAAAGGCAGCAGCTAACAAAGCAAAAAGCTAAGTAAATGGAGGCAGACTTAATGATTACTCCTAATGATATTATGAACGCGAACTTCAACAAATCCTTTCGCGGCTTTGATGCTACAGAAGTTAAGGATTTCTTAGAAGACATCTCCGAAGAAGTTTATAAAATACTCAAAGAAAATAGTGACCTCAAACACGAAATAGATAATTTGAACGATGAAATAAATCTCTTAAAGCAGCCGACTGAGAGCATTTCTGATACTGATTGTTGCGAAGAATCAGAAGAGATAGATAATACCGAGCTCTTTGCAAATGAGCTTCAAGAAAAGAATGAACGGCTTGCAAAGCAAAATAGTGAACTTGAATCGCTCATAAATGAAAAGCAGGCGCGCTTAGAAGAGATAAGAGTTGAAGGGGCGCGAATGGTTGTTGAGCTTAAAAATATGCTTAATAAGCACCTCGAAATCTTCAACCAATATGAATAAAGATAAAACAAAGTGTAAATAAAAGAAAAAACGCCGGATTTTAAGAAAATTCCGGCTTTTTCTTTGACAAAGAGCTTGAAAAAAGCTATAATATATATGGCATCTCTTATGCCCAACATGTAAGATGATCTTCGAAAAGCAGATAAATAAAATAAGGCGCAGTAAACAGATACCGCATCACACGGCACGAAAAGTGATGACGATTTTTTATTTTTTTCTAACCATCGTCTCTCTCTGCACCCTCTGCGCTCTCCTTTTAGCCCTCCCCTTTTCGCAAAAAGAGCCGACCGAGCTTTTAAATGTGATATTTACCGCTATTTCCACAATCACCCTTACCGGTATGACGACTGTGAACACCGCGGCAACATGGACACCTACAGGGCTGACGATCATTATCATCTGCACCCAGCTTGCGGCAATAACCTACATCATCTTAGCGGCAAATGTCGCGGTCGAGGTGGGGGCTAAGCTAAAGCAGGATTTTCAGTCCGGAAATCCGCTTTTAAATATCAATAAAAACAGCAATTTTATGCACAAAGACTTCCTCTTTTTCGCTAAATTCGTTATTATTTTTATCTTTATCATCGAAATTATAGGCGCCCTACTCTTCTTTATCTATTATAGCATTGTCAGCCCGACCACCATGGCGGGAAATATTTTCGCCTCAATTTTCAACTCAATAAGCGGGCTTTGCAACAGCGGTCTCTCACTTTATAACAGCGAAAATGTCGGTATTTTGGGGCTGAATGTCCCGCCTATTGCGCATAATATACCGCAGATGCTCATATTTACCGTGCTCGCCATCTTAGGCGGTCTGGGGTTTGTGGTTATCTACGACCTCCTCTTTTACCGCGTGAACAAGCGACTCTCGCTCCACACCAAACTCACACTCGTCACCACGCTGATATTTTTAATAGTCGGAACCGCGATATTTTACGTTTACGAGCTTTCGCTCATGCACATTGATGCTCCGCTTGGTGCAAGCAATAAACTCAGCGCGTTTGTCTCCTCAATATTTGTTCCGGTCAGCGCAAGAGGATTAGGACTTAGCTGTATTGATATGTCCGCGCTCTCTGCGCCCGCGTTCTTCTTTATCGCGCTTTTGATGTTTATCGGCGGCGCTCCGGGAAGTATGACGAGTGGTATAAAAATTACAACCGTTGCTATTATTGTGCTTTCAATCATCGCGCAACTTAGACGAAAGCCGGATATTGAAATCTTCAAACGACGCATAAGCCCAGAGGCGGTTCGCTTTGCGCTTACCGTAGTTATGGTATCATTAATCTTCATAATGTTTGCGGTATTTTTGGTGACTCTTGCGGAAAGCAGGCAGATGGCGGTAACGGGAGCAGAAGTATCGACATACTCAAATGTTATATTTTTAATAATCTCAGCATACTCAAATATAGGTTATGAGCCCGGGATAGTATCCGCGCTAACTCCGATCTCAAAATCTATTATCATAATCATAATGCTACTCGGCAGAATAAGCTCTGTGCTCTTTTTCTATGTGTTTGCGACCCCTGCGACAAAGCAGTTGCGCCGCTACCCGACAGAGCCGATTTTGGAAGGATAATTTTATGGCATCACTTAATATTTTAGTTATAGGTCTTGGCTATTTTGGCGAAAGTATCGCGCGTGAGTTCGCAGAGCTTGGGCACGAAACCTTGGGCGTTGACAAAGACCCTGACGCTGTGCAGCGCAATATCACCGTGCTGACCGACACTATCGAAATGGACGCAACTAATCTTGACGCGCTCCGTACTCTCAATATCCCCTCGTACGATATCGCGGTCGTTGGACGTGGCTCAAACTTAGAGGAGAGCGTGCTTATCACCTTAAATCTTAAGGAGCTTGGCGCGCGGCACATCGTTTGTAAGGCGCAAAACGAATCGCAAAAGCTCATTTTGGAGCGAATCGGCGCAAAACACATTGTGGAGCCGGAGCGTGATATGGGAAAACGTGTCGCGCACATCCTTTCGGCAGCGACAAATATGATTGACTATATGGACGTGCCGGGCGATTTCGCGATAGAAGAGATGGAGGTGCCACGCGGCTGGGCAGGTAAGAATTTAAGCGAATTGCAGTTGCCGAACAGATACGGAATACAATTACTGCTCGTTAAAAGCGGCGAAAAATTTACTGCCGCACCGCAGCCAAACTTCATTTTGCAGCCAAATGACATCATCGTGGTCTTTGGGCATAAGCTCAAGTTAGCGCAGTTCAAACGATGACAGAGAGGGTGATAATCATAGGTGGCGGCGCGAGCGGTCTCATGGCAGCGATTACTGCGGCAGAGCATGGGGCTGATGTGACTTTGCTTGAAAAGGGGAGCAGTTGCGGCAAAAAACTGCTCGTCTCGGGCAAGGGGCGGTGCAACATCACCAATATGTCCGACATCCCCACTTTGGAGAAAAATATCCCCACTAACCCCCGCTTTTTACGCCACAGTTTTTACAATTTCCCGCCGGAAAAAGTAATAGAGTTCTTTGAAAGTCTCGGGGTTGCGTGCAAGGTTGAGCGTGGAAATCGGGTTTTCCCTGTTTCAGATAACGCAGCTGATGTCCGTGATGCGCTTTTAAAGGAAGCGAAAAAATTGGGCGTAAAAATCGTTCTAAATACAGCCGCAACAGATATTTTGACCGAAAACGGAGCTGTAAAAAGCGTGAAATGCGGCACTAAAGCCTTTGAGGCCGACCGTGTTATAGTTACAACAGGCGGAAAAGCGTTTCCCGGCACAGGCTCAAACGGCGATGGTGCTATGCTGGCGGAAAAATTGGGGCATACTATCGTTCCGCTCCGCCCCTCGCTCACCGGCATAAGCGTAAAAGAGGAATTTATCACTGAGCTTCAGGGATTGAGCTTAAAAAATGTGACGATAAAGGTTATCCACAACAGCAAAACCGTTTACAAAGAGCTTGGTGAGATGCTCTTTACGCATTACGGGCTTTCAGGTCCCATCGTGCTCTCTGCCTCGCGCCACATTGAGCCGAGCGATACGGTAATTTTGGATTTAAAGCCCGGGCTGACCGAGGAAGAGTTGGATAAACGGATTTTGCGCGATTTCCAAAAATATTCGAACAAAAATTTCAAAAATTCCCTTGATGATTTGCTGCCAAAGTCGCTGATTCCGGTGATAATCACGCTAAGCAGCATTGACGAAGAGAAAAAGGTAAACGAAATCACTAAGGAGGAGCGGCGGCGGCTTGTTGATTTGCTCAAAAACCTCCGATTTACCGCTCTCGGCGTTCGCCCCTTTACCGAGGCGATTGTCACTCGAGGCGGTGTTAGTGTTAAGGAGATAAATCCCCAAACTATGGAGTCAAAACTCGTGCAAGGTCTCTATTTTGCCGGTGAGGTTATCGATGTAGATGCATATACCGGAGGATTCAATCTCCAAATAGCATTCTCAACAGGGCAATTAGCCGGTTTTTCGTCCATTTTGGGCGTAGGCCGCAAGTAAACTTGCTTTAGCCAAGTCGTCGGCTTGCCGAGTATTCGCGATACACCTCGCGATAGCCTTGACTAATCTACATCCCAAAATGAACGAAAAAACCTTCGGATAACAATAAAATTCTTCAAATTAAAATAGGGATTTTGCGCGTTCGATTGCCAAAAGATTCGCCTACTTGAAACGTGAGCTTTTGAAAAAGTAAAACAAACTAATCTGATAACCCGCTCTCATCAAAGCCTGCTTTTATTGCTTTATCATGATACTCTTTTTGCTTTTCGGTGTTGCCGACTGCTTCGTAATATTTACTTAAGCCATAATAAGCTTCTTCCACTTTTTCATTTTCAAACTGAGTAGCTTTAGTCAAATCCTCATACGCTTTGTTCAAATTTTCTTCGTCATTGTCAATAAAATATTGCTTTAGATAAAGTTCTCCCCTACCCGCATAATTGAGTCCGTCCTTATCGGACAATGATATTGCTTTATCATAATCTGCTAGTGCTTGGTCATAATTCCCAAGTTTTGAGTAAGCTTCTCCACGATTATTATAATAAAAATCATTCTTTGAATTTATGGCAATCGCTTTGTCAAACTCTGTAATCGCCTCATCGTAACGTTTCGTATAAAGATATACGTTTCCGCGGTTATAATAAAAATCATCATTACTTTGGCAAATCTTAATCGCTGTATTAAAATCCAAAAGCGCTTCATCATAGCATTTAAGTTGATACAACAGCACGCATCCGCGTAAATTATAAGCGTAGTAATCATCCATATCCAAACTAATAGCAGTGCTAAAGTCGGACAGGGCTTCTTTAGAACGTTTGAGGTTAAAATACGCGCATCCGCGATAATAATAATAGTACTGTGCATTCGGCTCTAAAGAAATAGCTTTAGTATAGATTAAAACAGCTTCTTCATAACGTTCAAGTTCTCCACACAAAGTGCCTATATTATAATAAGCATAAATGTCGTCCGGGTTCAATTCAATTGATTTACTAAAATCCACAAAAGCTTCTTCGTAACGTTTTGACTTTTTATAACAATTGCCGCGATTGTAGTAATAATTCGCATCACTTGGGTTTAAGGATATTGCCGTATTATAGTCAGCAATAGCGGAATCGTAATCTTCAAGTGAGCTATATACATTACCGCGATTATTATAAAAATCCGCATCATTAGGATTTAGCTCAATAGCTTTATTGTGGTCTGCCATAGCTTCATCATAGCGTCCAATATTCTCATATATGTAACCACGATTATTATAAGAATCAGCGTCCTTCACGTTTATTAAAGAAATTGCCTTATTGTAGTCAGCCAGAGCATCGTCATCACGCTCAAGCTCTTTATATGTATCACCGCGATTAGAATAATACATATCGTTATCAGGGTTTAAAGATATTGCTTTATTAAAGTCTGCAAGCGCCGCGTCATTATTTTCAAGTTTTTGGTATAAAACACCGCGAGCATTATAACTTGCTGCATCAGTAGGGTTTAATGAGATAGCTCTGTTGTAATCTTCCATAGCAGCGGCATATTGCTTCAATTTTTCATAGAGACCTCCGCGATTATAATAGTACTCATCGGCGTCCGGGTTTAGAGATATTGCCGTAGAGTAATCTGCGATCGCCTCGTCATACTGTTTAAATTCTTCATAGAGGTATCCACGGCTATAATAACACTCATCATCGCTCGGGTTTAGAGATATTGCCTTAGCATAATCTGCGAACGCCTCATCATATTGCTTCAATTCTTCATAGAGGTCTCCGCGATTATAATAATACTCATATTCATTCGGATTTAGAGATATTGCTTTATCGTAGTCTGCGAGCGCTTCTTCATATTTTGCGATTTTTTCGTGCAAAATAGCACGTTTGTGATAATATTCGCCATTATTGGAGCAAAGCTCAATGGCTTGATTATAACACTCTAATGATTTTTTATATTCTTCTTCATCAAAATATGTTTCACCTTTTTCTATAAGCTCTTCAGCTGCTTGTTCCGGCGACTTTTGCGAAAGTTCTTCTGATTTCATTGTGCCATTCCTCCGATTTCTAAATTATAGCACTTTGTAATATCAAAATCAAGTATTAATGCAGCAAAAAACTTGCTTATTTCACCTTTTTCTGCTATAATGTTTCTGAGGTGTTCAAGATGAATAAAAGAGTGAGCTTAAAGAATGTCAAAATAAACTCCGGCTTTTGGCAGGAGCGACAAGAGATAAACGCAAAGACGACTATTTACGCGGTATGGGAACAGCTGAAGAAAAATCGCCGCTTTGAGGCGCTGAAACTACAACCGTGGAAAGAGGAAGATGGTCTATTAAAACCGCATATTTTCTGGGATTCCGATGTCGCAAAGTGGATTGAGGCCGTTGCTTTTACCCTTGAACACCATAGGGACGAAAAATTGGAGGCGCTGGCGGACGAATATATCGATTTAATGACGCAAAATCAGCAGGAAGATGGCTATTTTAACAGCTATTTTTTAGTTTTTGAGCCGGAAAACCGCTGGACACGAAGAGGTGACCACGAACTTTACTGCGCCGGACACTTAATAGAATCAGCTGTTGCGTACTATAACGCGACCGGAAAAGATAAATTTCTGAAATTCGTCTGCAAATTCGCCGATCACATCGAGCAAGTGTTCATAAAAGAGAAGAGCGCAGAATTTTCAACTCCAGGGCATGAAGAGATTGAGCTTGCGCTCGTGAAACTGTATTCTGTTACAGGTGAAAAGCGCTATTTGGAGCTCGGAAAGCACTTTATTGATATGCGTGGCGTGAATGAGCCATGCCTTGTAAACTACCCTAATACCAACGGCGGGTACGCACAAGATCATCTGCCGGTGCGCGAACAAAAAACAGCTGAAGGGCATGCCGTGCGCGCGATGTACCTCTACAGCGCTATGGCTGACTATGCCGACCTCTACGGCGACGCCGAGCTTTTGAGCGCGTGCAAAACGCTCTTTAGCGATACTGTAAATAAAAAAATGTACATCACGGGCGGCATCGGGAGCAGCTACCTTAGTGAGGCGTTTACCGCGCCCTACGACTTGCCCAACACCACTGCTTACGCCGAGAGTTGCGCTTCTATCGGGCTTATTTTCTTTGCGAGCCGCTTGGGCTTGCACGAAAACAGCTCTATTTACGCTGACGTCATCGAACGCGCGCTCTATAATGGTGTGCTCGCGAACATCTCTTTGGACGGCAAATCGTTTTACTACGAAAATGCTCTCGAAGTTGACCCAAAGCTGATAAACCGTGATGTCTGTTCGCTTGTAAAAACCCATTACCCGTTGGTTGAACGCCAAGAGTATTTTGAGTGCTCCTGTTGCCCGCCGAACAACGCGCGCCTCTTTGCCGCGCTTGGTGAGTATATTTATACTAAAAATGATGATACCCTCTTTGTGCATCAATACATGGGGAACAGCGCGGAAATTGAGGTTGAGGGAAAAGTTTGCACTGTTACACAAACGACTGATTATCCATTTTCAGGTGACGTAAAAATAAGTATTAAAGGGCTAAAGGGCAAAAAAATCGCTCTCAGAATACCGGGATGGTGTGAGGAATACTCTATCGTCTTAGATGGCGTTACTTTGAACGACTTTGAGGTTATAGATGGGTACGCTTATATCAATATCATGACAGAAAGCACTGAAATTGAGCTTAAACTCACGCTTGATGCCTTTTTGGTAGAGGCAACGCCGAATGTTCAGGAAAATTCCGGACGTGTCGCTCTTATGCGCGGACCCCTTGTTTACTGCTTGGAAGGGGTCGACAATAGGGAAAATTTACGGGATTGCATTATAGATAAAGAGCTGAAAAATTGCGAAATCGACTTTGACAACGCGCTCAATGCCGCAACTATCACAGTTGACGGCTATCGTCGCGATGAAAAGAGCTTTAATGCCCTTTATGAGCGAGCAAATAATGAACGCTATCAAAAAACGCGACTAAAATTTATCCCTTACTATTGCCACGCAAATAGAGGCATTACCGAAATGATAATTTGGATATTAGGGCACCTCTAAAAGCCTCATTCACTTGTTTTTGCGGCAACTTTTCCATGATACTTTGTCCAATATATTATTGCATAACGCATTCCGGTGGTGTGCTAATTGAACCATCGGTTCACCAGTGAAAATGTTGAATATTTAGGTTAAAATAATAGATGACCAACGACAACATGAAAAATATAGCTAGCGTGGTTGTAGATTTAACCGATAAAAAAGATATGCGTTTAATATATTGTCCGTGCCTCACGAAAAACTATCTCGCAAACACAAGTAAAGCAGGTTTTAGAGATACTCTTTACATCAGTAAAAATAAAAAAAATGGGCGGAAAACAACTTTTTTCAACTTTTTTCAAAAAAACCGCCCAAAACCACTTGACGTTCTCCCAATTTTAGTATATAATATTAAGCGTTACTGTGGGCAGCACACTGTAATCAACACTAAATTGGGCAAAACGAAGTTGCAAAAATGACAGTGGTGCCTAAAGACTTGTTTATAGGGGTGTAGCTCAGCTGGTAGAGCGGCGGTCTCCAAAACCGTAGGTCGCGGGTTCGATCCCTGCCGCCCCTGCCAAAGTGGCCAAGTGGCCAAGAAGAGAGCGAGCAAGCGAACAAAAAAGTGAGCAAGTTGGCTTATGAGGCAACTAAAACAGTAACAAAATGTGACGTTAAACGCGGAACCGTGGTGTAGCCAGGTTTAACACACTGGACTGTCACTCCAGAGATCGCGGGTTCAAATCCCGTCGGTTCCGCCATTCTTTCTACAATTTCCCCAAAAAACATATAAACCATAATCAAAACATAACAATTTTAAAGGATTTTACAAAAAACATGACAAAATACGCAGCGCTCTTGCGCGGCATAAATGTTGGAGGAAAGAACACAGTTTCTATGCCTATACTAAAATCCGCGTTTGAAAACGCGGGGTTTTTAAGTGTCAGCACCTATATAAACAGCGGAAATGTCCTATTTTCCACGAGTTGTGAAGACATTTCCGAACTAAAGCAAAAGTGCGAAAAAATTATACAAGATACCTTCAGTTTAACCATTCCTGTCATGATAATAACCGAAAACACCCTAGATGACGTTTTAGCGCACGCGCCAAACTGGTGGGATGATGACAAAGAATTTGTACATAACGCTATTTTCCTTTTGCCACCAACAACAGTTGAGTATATTTTGCAAAAAATCGGCGAAACAAACCCCGAATTAGAGCTTATTTCCTATCATAACCAAGTAATCTTTTGGTCAGCCCCGAGAGCAACATTCTCGCGCACAAAGATGACTAAACTGACCTCAACCGCCGACTATAACAAAATCACCGTGCGCAACGCAAACACAACTAAAAAGCTCTTGCAACTCTTCCAAAATCAAGCATAAAAACTCCCCATTTTTTCGAATCAAAAACGAGGAGTTTTTTTTAGCCGCTAAGCTCTTATAAATCTAAAACCATTAAGCGCGCGCACATATTTTCTATGTCATTTTTCTGCAAAGCATCTTCCGCTTGCGCCTTTAAAGTTGGAGCATCAAAACACTCCTGCGCCCACCACGGCGCATCTTTGCCATCCCCTTCAAGCGCGGCAACGCGAAAACCGTTATTTGCGTATGTAGTGTACGGCAAACAACCCATTACCATATTATATTCCGGCACAGTTTTTGAACCACCAATCGCGATAATCGCCGAGTATTCGTGACTTTTAGCCCAATTTATTGATGCAGCCAAGAGCGCTTTACCTATCCCCTGCCCCAAATATTGCGGCTCTGAATGATGAGTATTTATAAGTCGCCCGACATGAAAACAGGAATGTCCCCAAACAGGTCCGGAAAAAGACAATTGCTTTTCTTTAGCAGCTAAAAGCGGCCAACCTAAAGGCCAATACTCCGGCTGCCGCCTTCCGTAATCCGGAAATAATGAATCATCCCAGTCTGGAATAGACACCTTGTAGCAGTGCAACGAGCCGATACACCCATCATCATTCCACGCTCCAAACCCCAAGATTTCTTGCGTTTCAAACAATTCCGACTTGTGTTCCCAGCAGTCGCCATTAACAGTTTCATGATTTTCCGCTGTAATGGGCTTAATTTCATACTTTAGTTCAGTCATTTGTGTACTCTCCATAAGTTATTTGAGCTACAATCCCCCCCCCCTTTGCTACCGGCAATGAGGAGAAGAATTCCAAGAGAAAGGAACTATAAGAACTGTTATAGTATAACACACTATAAACTATTTAGTCAATGATTTTTATAAACTTTTATTCATTTTTTCCCTTGTATTTTTTTTTATAGTGTGGTATAATAATTATCGGAAGACAATATATAAAAATTGCAACCACAAAAAGTTAAGAGAGTTTTAAAGTCATGTTAACACCACGAGAAAATCTGAAGCGAGCATTAAAGTTCAAAACCCCGCAATATCTGCCACACGATTTGCCCTTTGATTACGGCACAGACATCCACAACGTCTGGATAGACCCTTCACCCGACAGCCGTCCCGCAGGCGGCAATGGCGTGGACGAGTGGGGCGCTGTTTGGCAAAATATCGGCGCGAGCGCGGTCGGCGAAGTAAAGGATTTTCCGCTGAAAGATTGGGCAGATTTCCATAAGTTAAAAATTCCCGACTACAAAAACCCGATACGTTACGAGAAAGTAAAAGATCTCGTTGCTGCCGGCGGTGATAAATTTATTCTTGCGAGCGGTATGTCTATTTACGCTCGCGTACACTATATCCGTGGGCTTGAAAACTGCTGGGCAGACATATATGAAGAGCCGGAAAATCTCGCGAAATTGATCGACATACTCGCAGATATGAACTGCTATGCCATAGAGGAATACGCGAAAATAGGGGTTGACGGCTACATCTTTGCTGACGACTGGGGCTTACAAAACCGCCTGATGATTGACCCGAAAAAGTGGCAAGAGATATGGATGCCGCGCTATGAGCGTATATTTGCTACAGCGCTAAAACACGATATTCTCCCATTTTTGCACAGCTGCGGCTACATCGTCGACATACTTGACGACCTCATATCTGTTGGCTTGCATGCGGTTCATATGGATCAGCAGGAGAATATGGGGCTTGAACTTTTAGGCGAGCGTTTTGGCGGACGCCTTACATTTTACAGCCCTGTTGACATCCAAACCGCAATGCATAGAGGCAATGACGAAATACGCACTTACGCACAAAATATGGGCAAATACCTAGCGCGTCTCGAAGGCGGCTTTATCGCCAGATGGTACACCGACCCCGTGGGTTCCGGGCATACAGACGAAGCATTGCACGTGATGTGCGAAGAATTTTTAAAAATCAGCCGTGAAATGTACGGATCTGAGGGCTGGTAAAAACAACGAATCAAGAGGAAAGAAGATGATAACACCACGCGAAAATGTGAAAAGAGCTATAAAATTTGAGACTCCGCTATATCTGCCGCACGACCTCCCCTTTGGCTACGGCTCAAACCTAAGCGGTGTTGGTATGTCGCCAAGCCCTGACGGAAGACCTGCAAGTGGCAATGGCCGAGACGAATGGGGCGCACTTTGGGAGAACATCGGCGTCTGTCAGCTCGGTGAAGTGAAGGAATATCCGCTAAAAAGTTGGGATGACTGGGACAAACTAAACATCCCGGACTACAAAGACCCGTCACGTTACGCAACCTTACAAGAACAAAAAGATGCCGGCGGGGACAACTTTATATACGGATTTGGTCTCTCTATTTACGAGCGCGTACACTTCATCCGTGGCTTAGAGGACTGTTGGGCAGACATATATGAAGAGCCGGAAAGATTATGTGAGCTTATCGACCTTTTAGCTGATATGAACTGCTACGCCATTGAGCAATTTGCAAAAGTTAATGTAGATGGCTATATCTTCTGCGACGACTGGGGTTTGCAAGAGCGCCTTATGATTGACCCGCGCAAATGGCGCGAGATTTGGATGCCCCGCTACGAGCGTATTTACGCTAAAGCGTACGAGCATGGCATGCTGACCTTCTTGCACAGCTGCGGGTATATAGTTGACATTTTGGATGACCTCATCGCTGTTGGTTTGAACGTAGTTCATATGGATCAACAGGAGAATATGGGGCTTGAGCTTTTGGGCGAGCGTTTCGGCGGCCGTCTCACATTTTTCAGCCCTGTTGACATCCAAACCGCAATGCACAGGGGCGAGGACGAAATACGCGCCTACGCAAGACAGATGGGCAAATATTTAGCGCGTCCAGAAGGTGGGTTTATTCCTCGCTGGTACACTGATCCTAAGGGTTCCGGCCACACTGAAGAAGCGCTAAAGGTTATGTGTGACGAGTTCCAAAAGATAAGCCGTGATATGTACGGCAATGAAGGATGGTAAAGCGCTAAAAGCATGAGATTTTGTACCATATGCTAAAATTCATACAAAAATGGCGGAGATTTTTTTATTAATCTCCGCCATTTTTATAGCTGATTCCACCCTTTTCCACTTGAAAAAAAACTGGGAAAATGGTATAATAATAAGATAATCATTTGGGAGTTTTTTACACATGGCAGCAACATCAATGGAACAGTTAGTCTCACTCTGCAAACGCCGCGGATTTATCTTTGCGGGCAGTGAGATTTATGGCGGACTTCAGGGTACTTACGACTTTGGACCACTCGGCGTTGAGCTCAAAAACAACGTCAAGAGCGCCTGGTGGAAGGCGAATGTTTACGAGCGCGATGACATTGAAGGGCTCGACAGCAGCATCCTTATGAACCGCCTTGTCTGGAAGCACTCCGGTCACGAAGACACCTTTGTTGACCCCATGGTTGACTGCAAAAAGTGTAAAAGCCGCTTTAGAGCAGATATGATTAAGGACAATAAATGCGAAAAGTGCGGCTCTTCCGATCTTACCGACCCTCGCCCCTTTAACATGATGTTTAAAACCACCATCGGCCCTATCGCCTCTGACGACAGCTACGCTTACCTTCGTCCCGAAACCGCGCAAGGCATATTCGCGAATTTCAAAAACGTTGTTGACTCTACCGGTCGTCGCCTGCCGTTTGGCATCGCGCAGATGGGAAAATCCTTTAGAAATGAGATTACACCACGCAACTTTATCTTCAGAGTAAGAGAGTTTGAGCAGATGGAGATTGAGTATTTCGTCAAGCCGGGTGAGGATGAAGCTTGGCATGAAAAATGGGTTGCCGACCGCAAACATTGGTGGACAACTTTAGGACTTAAAGAGGAAAATCTAAAACTCTATTACGTGCCGCAAAATGATCTCGCGCACTACTCAAAGGCGACTGTGGACATCTTCTATAATTACCCGATTGGTTGGGAAGAGATTGAGGGCATCGCTAACAGAACCGACTATGATCTCGGCTCGCACAGCAAAAATCAGTACACCTTGGGGCTTACAGCAAGAGTAAATGAGAACAATGACAGCACCGCGAAGCTGACTATTCCCGACCCGGTCACTAATAAGCCAATCGTCCCCTTTGTTATTGAGCCGTCAGCCGGCGTTGAGCGTGGCGTTTTAGCGCTCCTTTGTGAAGCGTATAACGAAGAGATCAAGCCCAACGGCGAACAGCGAACCGTGCTTAAATTGAACAAATCTATTGCTCCCATAAAAGCCGCGATAGTGCCTTTAAAGCGTAACTCAGAAGAGATAGTTGACATGGCAAAAGGGATAAAAAGAGAGCTGCAGCAGACGAACAATATGCGCGTGGTTTATGAGGACACCGGCAACATCGGCAAGGCGTACAGCCGCCACGACGAGGTTGGAACTCCATACTGTGTGACTGTAGACTTTGAGAGCTTGGAAGACAAGACCGTTACCATCCGCGACCGCGATACCATGGAGCAGGAAAGAATAAAAATTGATGATTTGGCGGATTTTTTGAACAAAAATATGACCGAATCTTTTATAAGATAATATAAGGGTTCAGCGATACCCATAAAAAAGGAAAGAGTTGCTTTTTTTTTCCAAAAAAGCATTTTCAAGGAGTAAACGATTATGGCATTAGAGATTAACGTAGCCAATTTTGAAGCAGAAATAGTTAGCGCAAAAGTCCCGGCATTGGTGGATTTCTGGGCTCCGTGGTGTGGTCCGTGTAAGGCTATAGCGCCGATCATTGACGAAGTTTCTACTGAGATGGCAGGCAAAGCTGTTGTTGGCAAGATCAATGTGGATAATAACCAAGAGCTCGCAATGCGTTACGGCGTACAGGCGATTCCGACCATTATCATCTTTAAAAACGGCGTGCCCGTTGACCGCTTGGTCGGCACAACCACTAAAGATGAGATCATTCGCCGCCTTGAAGCACAACAATAACTGAGGATTTTTGATAGCGAAATGAGCGGGATAAAAGAGATAGGTTTTTGGGATTACAGCTGTCCGCGCCACGGGTCGCTCGAGGTTTACGAGCGCGAAGACTGGGATATGCTTTTAGACGATATGGAAGAGGGCGGCATGAACTCCCTCGTCTTATGTCCCAAATGGCTTACCACCGGCTACAAAAGCAAACTGCCGTGGCTTGACCAAGATCCGTGTACTGCGATAGAGAGCGATAATGATATCCTCTTTTACGCGCTTGAAGAAGCGAAAAAGAGAGGGGTTATTTGCACTCTGCTCGTTGTATCAACGCAATTTCATATTCCATCCTTTGGCGCGTCACCCGAAGATGAAAGCGCTATTTGGGGAGATATCGGCTCATTTGACCTTGATTTTCCGGGGATTCGTGAACGTATTTTAGAAATGTATGACGAGATTCATACGCTCTTTGGCAAATATACAGACAGATACGTATGCGAGCTTGAGTTTTGCGATAATTCAGCGCCGCACCGTATAGATAAGTACAACGCATGGGCTAAAGAAAATGATGAGCCGAGCTACGAAAAAATATCAAACATCATCCTGCAACCGCGCAGTTACCCCTTCTTCTCTTGGCGAAAGTTCACCACTTGGTCAAAGATGAATATGCTTCACGAGATTAATAATTTACTCGTGAACAAAGGGTACAAAGGCAAATTCTCAACTATTTGCGAGGTGGGCAACGCTGACCAGGTGATGGTGGGCAACACCGATTTTGGCATAGCAAAAGCACAATATCCCGACCTTGAACTCGTCACTTACGACTCGATTTACGACCGCACGAAAAACCGCGAGGCATCTATGGAGTTTTGCGTGACTAACCCGAGGAAATATGATTTCCCTATCCATTTTTTAACGCGCGGAGTTATGACTTTCGGCGAGAATTGGGACGATGTGTCGGGCAGTTTGGACGAGCAGTGGGATATGTCAATTGAAGACGCTATAAAATATCAGCCCGACAGCTTATGGTTTATGGGGTGCGACGCGAGAACTGAGAGCGGTCTTGTTTGCAGCACAAAAAAATTAGGTAACTGGGGTTACGATAATGGTATAAAAGCGCGAAAAGCTCTCATGAAAAAACTTCGCGCAAATTTTAATAAATAAAGGGTTTTTAGGAATCTTCCTTATGATTGATATCGCGATTATTGGCGGCGGTCCTGCCGGGCTTACTGCCGGAATATATGCAAAACGCGCAGGACTTGATATGGTAATTATTGAAAAAATATACCCGGGCGGTCAGGTGCAAAATACGGCAATGCTCGAAAATTATCCGGGTATTCCCTCTATTTCGGGAAGTGAACTCGCGGAAAATATGCATATGCACGCCAAATCTCTTGGCATCGATTTTGTGCTGAAAAATGTCGTTACCATCTCCGGTGAAAAGGGAAACTTTACTATTTCTCTTGAAAACGGTGATGAAATAAGCGCTAAAAATATCATAATAGCTACCGGCACGACTTGGAAAAAGATGGGAGTTGCGGGCGAGAGCGAATACATCGGCAGGGGCATCTCTTCGTGCGCGGTGTGTGACGGATTTTTCTATAAAGAGCGCGATGTTATCGTGGTCGGCGGCGGCGACAGCGCTGTTGAAGAGAGTATTTACTTAACACGTTTCGCGAAATCAGTGACAGTAATTCACAGGCGTGATGAACTAAGAGCGCAAAAAGTTATTCAAGAAGAAGCATTCAAAAACGAAAAAATCTCCTTTGTTTGGAACAGTATTCCTGAAGAAGTGCTAGGAAACAGCGAAAAAGTGACCGCGCTAAGGGTAAAAAATGTTCAGACAGGTGAGCTAACGGACATCCCGACTGACGGTATTTTCGTTTACATCGGCATGCTTCCTAATTGTGATTTTTTGCCTGCTGACTTTTTAAGCGTTGACGAGGGCGGCTTTATAATTACAAGCGAAAATCTTGAGACCTCGGTCAAAGGAATTTTCGCTGCAGGCGACGTTCGGAGCAACGCTTTTCGGCAGATCATTACTGCTTGCGCTGATGGCGCAAGAGCAGTAAGAGCTATAGAAAACAATTTTTAGTCCATTTTGCGGCGAGAATCACAGCTAAAGCTGTTTTGAACGAGTCGTCGACATTCGGAGTATTAAAATACACCTCGTCTAGCCACGTCCAATCTCCCTCCCAAAATGAACTAAAAATACCTATAGAATAATAACTTTGCAATTTGTGCGTGTTTTTCGTGATTACTGTTAAGAATTACAATTTAGGTTACTATAGAAATTAGGGATAAAATTATAAAATTACCTAAAAAACAACCCTGCAATTTATAAAAAACGCAAGGTTGTTTCTTTTTTTTTTGAAAAAATATTATACGAAAATCTTAATACTCTTCCATACCAAGGTTTTCGTATAGATAAAGTCCGCCTTTACCCGGAGCCAGCACATCAAGGAAACCGTTGCCGGTTGTGTCGGCAGCATCAAAGTAGATGCCTACGCCGCCTGTTCCCTCCTCGATTCTAATGTAATCAATAACATTTTTCGTAAATGAATTGCCGTTCCATTTGAAATAATAAACGCCGATATCATCCCATTCGCCATTGTCGTTGCCGCAGTGCGCTCTAAAACGCTTACCGGTAACAAGCTCTTTTTCGCCGTCATTGTCAATATCAATATATAATATGTCATGATATTGTGATGACCATGGGTCTATTTCACAGCGCTTAAACGTATCGCCCTCTTTTTGCCAATACCACAAACCAAAGCCGTGAGCAGAGCCAACAATAACTTCATTTAAGCCGTCGCCATTAATATCCGCAACTATCATAGGAACACTGGCTGCAACATCAGAGAACTGAAATTCGTGGAACTTCCAGTCGCCATCAATGCTTTCTGGTGCCTCAAACCAACCGCTGCAAATAATGATGTCAGTTCTGCCATTGCCATTCATATCGCCAAATCCCATACCGTGTCCTTGTGCGAAATCGGAGATTTTATACGACGTAAACTCGCCGGGAGCAGTCAACTTATAAATGATAACCGGCTCGCCCGGGTTGTTAGGAATAATTTCCAACTCGCCATCGCCGTCAATATCAAAGCCCTTTGTAGTCTCAATATTTCCTACCTTTTCAGCCAAAATATGTCTGGTCCATTCGCCGCCCTTTTCGCCGGGGTTCTCCATCCAGTACATGGTGTCGCCCCACCAACCACCTGTAATGTAGTCGGTATAGCCATCCTTATTTACGTCCAAAGGAACAACGGAGAACTCATCATAGTATTCACCTTCTCTCATTGATTTTCCGATATAGTTTTTCTTCCGAAAATCCGGACCTTTATACCAAAACTCACCGGAAACTATGTCTAAAACTCCGTCATTGTCAACATCAATAAACGCAGCTGCTTCAAACGTTTCATCCGCAATCCAACGTTTTTTAAATTTTAATCTGCCCATCTTATTCTTATACTCCTTTAAGTAATTTTAAATATTCGCGCGCGGTGACCATATCTTTCAATGCTTCCTCTGCGGTACACATCGGTTTCATTTCACCCTTAATTGCTCTTACAAAGTTTCTTGCTTGTGAGTAAAATGCGTGATCCCACGGCATCTGCGGCTCATAGTAAGAAGGAACTCCACCTTCCGGGTCTTTGAAAAATGTAACACGACCCGGGCGGTTCACAGCCAGCGGTGCAGGAAGGTTGAGTCGCACAAATCCGCGCTCAAAGCAGACTTTTGCGCTCTCCTGCCAGTCTACGCTCGTTTGATAGGGGTTCATCTCCAAATTAATTGTAACACCGCTTTTGGTTTTACCGACCAAGAGATAGCCGTTCGGGTCAGCGTAAGTAACATCATAATCTTCGCCCAAAAGGTGACGAATCAAGTTGACTTGGTGAATATAATAGTTTACAAACCCCATATATTCGTCATATGCTTCTTTTGACAAGTCTTCGCTCGGTGGGTCAAGAGCAAGTTCACCGGAACCAATGCCGGCAATAAATCCGCGATCGCCTTTTGCTACCCAATCACCGGCAGGCATAACCGCGCGAATATAGGTCATTTTGCCGAGCTCTTTAGTCTCTTTTAAGCGCTCAATCTCAGCTTTAGCGCACATTGTCGCGGGGTCGCTCCTCTTGTGGTAGCCGACCATATGCCATGAAGAGTGTTTTTTAAGCTCAGAAACGAGCTTTTCAGCCACCTGTATGCTCGCAGCAAGCGGTTTTTCTGTAAAGATGGGGATATTTGCCGCGTAAAGTTCGGGCAAAACCTGACCATGACGATTAAAGGGCTGTGAAGCGACAACGCCGTCCAATTTCTCCTTTTCGAGCATCTCTGCTGCTGTTGCGTAAGTTGTTTTTATATTATGTTTTTGCGCAACTCGTCTTCTCTTTTCCTCGTCAAATTCAGCGATTGCGACTACTTCGCACTCGTCCAATACTGCGTAATTTCTAAGGTGTGCTTGCTGTCCCATGAAGCCCACTCCGCAAAATCCTATTCGTACTTTATCTGCCATAATTTATGTTGTACTCCTTAACTTTTGTTATCTTTTAAATTATACTCTTTATTTGCAAAAAATACTATAGAGAATATCACTTTTTTTATGGATATTTATATTATAGCAAGCAACCCGTACGCTCACACGATTTTATGCTTATCAAGTGTAAATCTTCAGACAGAGATGTTTTAGTTAAATTTGGGCGGGGTGACTTTTAGTAAGGTCGTACTCCGCCCATGCCATTTTACGACATGCAAACTTTTTAGCCGGAGAGCTTTTCAGCTAACAGTCCTATATCTGTTTTCAACTTAGGATAGCCCTTCCCCCGTAGGATTTTCTCCCTCACCCCTTCTTGCCGCGCGAGTTCAAATTACTTCGTAATTTGAAAATAATTCGAGATAAACTCGAATTACTGCGCAATTTTTAATTGCGCCTCGCGCGGCAAGCAGGAGTGAGGAAAAAAAATCCTACGGGGGAAGAGACGAATACTTGACCGTGATAAACTCAATCAATATTTAAAATAATTTCCATTTCAATATTGTATTTTACAAAATGGAATAGTGCAAAGCAGAACTTTAACCCTGCGAAGCCGGTCATCATAAAAAAAAACAAATCATGTCCCACGTAATTTTAGTTCATTTTCAGAGGTAGATTGGACGGATCTAGGCGAATCTGTGCTACGCACCGCGAAGACGACGATTCCGTTCAAAGGCGAAGCCGGTCTACCCTGAAAATGGACTAAAATTCTTTTCTGTATTGGGAGGGGGACACACCAAAATGGATTGTGAAAAGGCGTGAAAAATACAACTGATCATCATATCCGACAAGCTCGCTAATCTTCCCTATCGGGTATTTTGTCTCACGCAAAAGAGAAGACGCCGCAGACATACGCTCATTTTTCAAGTATTTTATCGGGCTCATGCCAAAACGTTCGGTGAAAAGGGTCGAAAAGTAAGACGCGCTCAAATCGCACATCTCAGCCAATGCGTTCAAGTTAAAATCGCATTGCAAATTGTTCTTCAAATAATCCTTCGCAAACTCTATACCCCGTATCGGTTCACGTTGCGTTGCCTCGTATTCGATAATTGCCAGAAACGCTTTAGCAAAATAGTTTGCGAGACGATCATCTTTTGCTTGCGTGGCTTCAACTATTTTTCGCGCCAAATATCCGATACCGCCATTGTCCGGCAATACATACGGAATATTCCAATGCCCCTCAAATGTCGGCACGCGAAGCGCGATTACCACAGTCTGCTCCGGGTCAATAGCATCAGCACTCTCGGCATGGCTCACGCCCGGTGGGTAAACAACCAACTGATATGGTCCGGGATGGATGGTAGTGTCCGGCAAGACAACATCTCCGGAGCCGGAATTGAAGTAGATGAATTCCCAAAAATCGTGCTCATGTTCAGCAATCCACCAATCATTTGCAGGCACGAAATTGTAAGCAGAATAAAGTTCCACATTATCAATATCAAAGATTTTTTTGTTATCCACGTCCCCGCACCTCACGCTAAGCGTTAGTTATCTCTCGTAAACGCCGAACTCTTTTGCCGCGCTGTACATGGCATAAAAGTTCTCAAGCGGAACTAGTGGCGGAACATTGTTCGCCTCTTTTAAGATAAATTTCCCGCCACGTGTAACACCGCTTTCAAGCACGCGCTTTGCCTCATTCTTCACATCTTCACTAGTGCCTAAAAGTAAGATATCGACCTTCACGCCGCCGTTAATGTGGATATCGTCACCTATTTCGTCACGCAATGTTTCAAAGTTAATCGGGAAACCGGTATCAAAATGGTTAACATTAAGCTTTTCAATAATTGTCGGCAAGTGCCTTTGAACATCACCGCAGAGATGCATACTAAAGGGACCGCCGTCGTAAAGTTCGTCCAAAATTCTCTTATGATACGGGTAAACTTTCTCCATGTAAGTGTCTGTGGAGATGAGCTGAACAGCATCATCAGAGAAGCCGCCTTCTTTGGGCTTTGACTCCAGCCCCAAACGGTTTCGCCAATATTTCACCTTGTTTATGGTCGCGTCAACTATAAAGGTCATCAGCTTATCGTAATACTCTTCGTCCAAGTACATATCCGTATAAATCTCGTCTCCGCGGATGTCGAGCGCCACAGTCAACGGGCCATCTGTACCCAAGGTCGTCCACGGCAAGGCAACGCTCACGGGCTTATTATAAAACTCGTAATTGCGCGCTTTTTCCACAAAATATTCGTAATTTTCAAAGACTGTCGCGTAAATACCGCTGTTCGGTTCAGGCATACCGAGATCAAAAATCTCATTCTTATTGTCGCCCCCGTAACGGTGACGCGTAGCGATAATCTGTCCCTCAGGAATAAAACTCTCGCAGCCAAACCAGATAGCCTCAGTTACATTATTGTACTCAACAAAGACCTCCCACCCCTCTTCCGGAATGCCCATTATTTGGTCAAAAATGATATTGTGCGCAAGGTGATATTTGTACTTGAGCTGCACGTCAAACATAGTGTCAAAGTTATACTGAAAATCGTGGAAGGTGATGCCTTCGGTGTTCAATTTGGGGTCTAAAAGCCAAATACGCGGCCCGATTGTAAAGTTGCCGACCGGCACGCGGATGGGGTTGCCCGCATGATAAGCATCCCACACCATATTGGTTTCTTCATTATGTTTTACAAAATCTATTTGCATATTTTTAGCTTTTCCTGCTTATATTTATTGAAGCGCTTTTTCAGCTTCTGCTATCTGTTCTAAAACGCGGTCAGAATTAGTGCCGCCATAGCTCGTCTTGGCATCGGCAACTGATTTGGGTTTTAGTTTTGGCAAAATGTCTTCATCAAGAAGCTCGGAGAACTGTTTCAGTTCAGCCAAAGTGAGCTCATCTAATCCCTTGCCTGCTTTTTCTGCAAAGAGCACTGTTTCACCGCTGATGTGATGCGCATCCCTAAACGGCATGCCCTTACCGGCAAGATAATCCGCGATTTCGGTCGCTGATGACATATCAAATGCAAACGCGGACATTATGCTATTTTCCTTGAATTTTATGCCGGAAATCATGCCGGTCATTACTTTTAGGCATGCGGAAGTAGTATTTATGGCATCAAATGCCGACTCTTTGTCCTCTTGTAAATCCTTATTATACGCGAGCGGCAAGCCCTTTAAAACTGTTAAGATACCCATCAAATCACCGAAAACGCGCCCTGATTTCCCGCGGATAAGTTCAGCGCCGTCCGGATTTTTTTTCTGTGGCATTATAGAGCTTCCTGTATAGTACCCTTCGGGCAAATCAACCCAGCCAAATTCCTGACTTGACCAGAGAATAATCTCCTCCGAAAGGCGCGAGAGGTGCATCATAATGGTGGAGCAAGCAAAGATAGTCTCAGCAACAAAGTCGCGGTCGCTGACAGCGTCTAAACTGTTCTCTATGACCCCATCAAAGCCCAACTCTTTAGCAACAAGTTCGCGGTCAATCTTAAATGATGTGCCGGCAAGCGCTGCCGAGCCGAGCGGAAGGCGATTTATCATTTTTCGGGCATTTATTAATCGTGTTTTGTCGCGCTCAAGCATCCAAAAGTAAGCGAGCAGATGATGGGAAACGAGCACGGGTTGCGCGTGTTGAAGGTGGGTAAAGCCGGGCATAACTATGCCAAAGTGCGTTTTTGCGCTTGCCAAAAGCGCGCTTTCAAGCTCTTTTATTTGCCCTAAAAGAGCATCAACTCTGTTGCGCAAAAAAAGGCGGAAATCTGTCGCGACCTGGTCATTGCGGCTACGCGCGGTGTGCAATTTTCCTGCGAGCGCGCCTATTTTGCTTTTGAGTGTTGCCTCAACGAGTGAATGAATATCTTCATCTTCAGTCACGGTTGGGCCATTAGTCGCTGTCCACTCGCAACTTATCTCTTCAAGCGTTGCGGCTATCTTTTCAGCATCAGCGACATCCAAAATACCGCAAAGCCCCAGCATTTTTACATGCGCGATGCTCGCCGTGATATCCTCACGCCACATCGCAATGTCAAAGGGCAGAGAGCTCTGAAAGCTGTTCAACGTTTCATCAACGCCGCCAACAAATCTTCCGCCCCATAATTTATCGCTCTGTTTTCCCATATTTCACCTGAAATTTTGTAACGAATTAAACGTCCAAATTATCAACGAGTTGTGCGTATTTTAAAATAAAGTCGCGCCTCGGGCTCACCTGATCACCCATCAGCGTTGTAAAGAGTTCGTCCGCCTTAACAGCATCTTCAACCTCTACGCGCACTAAGCGACGAGTAGCAGGATCCATCGCAGTCTCAGCCAGCTCATCAGCATCCATTTCACCGAGACCCTTGTAGCGCATAACCTGTATACCGCGTTTTGGCATATCTTCCAAGATGGTCGCAAGCTCTTCTTCGGTCATCGCATATCTGATTTCCTTGCCCGATTTCACGCCGAAAAGCGGTGGCTGTGCGATGTACACGTGCCCAAGTTCAACAAGTGGCAACATATAGCGAAAAAAGAGGGTTAAAAGAAGGGTTCTAATGTGCGCACCGTCAACGTCAGCGTCAGTCATGATGATAACGCGGTTGTAGCGCAATTTCTCCAAATTAAAGGTCTTATTCCCTTCGCTTGGCTGCTCCTCTAAATCAACGTCAGCTATAGAGGATGACGAAACGCCAACGCCGATAGCTTTAATCATAGCGGCAATCTCGTTATTGCCCAAAATCTTATCAAGTCGTGCCTTTTCAACGTTTAAGACCACACCACGAAGCGGCAACACAGCTTGAAATTTACTGTTTCTCGCCTTTTTCGCCGAACCGCCCGCACTGTCACCCTCAACGAGGAAAATTTCACACTCTTCAGCGTTTTTGCTATGGCAGTCGGCAAGCTTTCCGGGGAGAGCGGTAGAAATTTCTAACGGGCCGCCACGCTCTATCTCCATAGCTTTTCGCGTTGCCTCGCGAACACGGGCTGCTGTAAGCGCTTTATCAACGATTCTCTTACCAAACGCCGGATTCTCTTCTAAAAAGTCGGTCAACGCCTCGCCGGCGATTGAGTTTACGATGCCGTCAATCTCTGCGTTTCTGAGCTTTACTTTGGTCTGGGATTCAAACTGCGGATTAGGCAATTTAACGGACAAAACCGCGGTCAATCCTTCGCGTACATCATCACCGACAAAGTTTGGAGCTTTCTCTTTAAGGAGCTGATTTTTCCTCGCGTAACTGTTAATAACGCGAGTCAGAGCTGTTCTAAAGCCGGAAACGTGCGTACCACCGTCTAAAGTGTGGATATTATTCGCGTAACCGTAAAGGACTTCGGAAAAGCTGTTATTGTACTGGAGCGCAATCTCAACAACCACGTCATTGCGCTCTTTTGTTACGTAAAGCACTTCGTGAAGTGGGTCTTTCATGCTGTTTAGGCGCTCAACAAAAGAAACGATGCCGCCGACATAATGAAACACTTCGGTTTCGCCATTAATGTTATTGACAAAATTAATCTTTACATTTTTATTTAAGTATGCAAGTTCGCGGAGACGTCCGGTAAGGGTATCGGCATGGAAGCGCAAGTTTGGCTCCATAAATATCTCAACGTCAGGTTTAAATGTTACTGTTGTACCGGTTTTATCGCTTTCACATATTGTCTCAACGCCTGTTACAGGAGTTCCTCTTTCAAATCTCTGACGATATTTAAAGCCGTCGCGCTGAATCTCCACTTCCAAATATTCTGACAATGCGTTAACGCATGATACACCAACACCGTGCAGACCGCCGGAGACTTTATATCCGCCGTCGCCGAACTTACCACCAGCGTGGAGCATAGTCAAAACAACTTCAACAGTAGGCCTATTTTCAACTGGGTGAATACCGACAGGGATACCACGCCCGTTATCTTCTACGGAAAGTTCATGTGGGGAAATGAGGGTAACTGTTATTTCGTTACAGTAGCCCGCCATAGCTTCGTCAATAGCGTTATCTATAACCTCATTAAATAGGTGGTGATACCCTTTGATGTCGGTATCTCCGATGTACATACCGGGGCGCAGGCGGACCGGCTCCAGCCCCTTTAAAACTTGAATATTTTCTTCTGTATATTGCAAATTACTGCTAACATTTACCTCTGCCAAACCTTATCTCCTCAAAATCTCATTTTTCGCTTAATATTGCTTTCTATATTATACCATATTTTGGCTTAAATGTACAGCAATTTACGTATAAAAACCATCTTTTTGCGCTCTTTTTGCCAGCTTTGTTTTCATTTTTTACGAGTATTTTTTAAAGAGTGTTTTTAAAGGGTTTTTACAGCAATATTTCACGGTTTTTGAGGCGAAAAATCCGGACAAAAAAGGAAGGAGCATAACTAATAAGTTGCCCTAGCAAAACCGATAATGAGATCTGTTTTGGCTAAGGTAACTTAATTGTAATGCTTTACTTAGAATTTAGTTTCTAATGATATATTAACGTTTTGTGTGCTTGTATCAGAGCCATAAAGACCTGTGTAATTGATACTTAAATCACTATTTTTCCCTATTGATGTCCCAAAGCTTAAGTTTACACCCAAGCTGTTTTCATCAGACACGCGGGCTGAACTTATAAATACGCTATCTTGCGGGTCAATATTTAAATAAGCATCTGTGCTTGACTCTGTGTCTCCAAAAAGTCCTTGCCAGAACAAGCCGGCTGTTAAATAATTGTTATTTTTATCAGTTAATTGCTTTACGTAGTCCAAACCGGCTCTTATTCTGTGGAAATTGCTCGCTTTACCGGCCATAGTTAAGGCATAATCACCTAATCCATTTTCGCTGTATCCGTCTGTATTGACTTTGAAATATTCGTAGTTTGCATACGGTCTTATAACCGAGTTTTTGCCCTGTTTAAGTTGTGCGCCAAGACCTGTAGAAAGGCTCAAAGTATCGTAATCATAGCCCGCATGATAATTATCTCCTTTGGTGTGTCTGTCTTGTTTGACACCTGCTTTACCATAGCTCGCCGCGTAATTTAACTCCACATTTTTCGGCAATTTCATGCCGCCATAAACTGTAAGTCTTGTATCATTGCCGTCTACCGACACATTGCCGCTACTGTAGTCCGGGAAAGCTGATGTTATTGTTGCGCCAAGAAAATGTTCGTCACTTAAATAGTTATCATAACCAAGGGCAATACCCGGTGCTTTCATGTCAAAACCAACTATATTGTCTATTTTATTCATTTGGCTGAGATTGTAAAAACCGGTGCCCCAAAAATGTTTATTCTTTTCTGCTGAATCCTCCAACATTCCCGTTTTATCTGCAAAGAGGGTTTTTTGTCTGTTGGCTGTTATTTCATTTGCCGGGTTATATAGTGCCATAGCCTCGCTTGCTCTTACCGCGTACGCACCGCTACGGTCAGGATTCACTTCGTTAGCTAAAATATTTAAGCTGAGCAGATTTCTGTTGCCAAAGCCTGTCTCATCATTCCACGATGCTTCTACTATCACGTCAGATATCCACGATTCTATTATTTCTATCGGGTTTAATATGGTTGATTGGTTATCCAAATTGCTTGAAGTAAGTTTCAGTATATCTTTTGTTGTCCAATTCGCGTTTAGTATGTTATTATAATTTATAATAATATTGCTACCGTTTTCCAGTGTGAGTGAGCCCTCTGAGTTTATTTCGTGGGTTTCGCCTACCCCTATTAACAAAGTAGCGCCGGATGCTAGATTAAATTCGGAGCTTGCGCCGCTCAGATTAATTTTGCCGGTTTGCACAGCAGCTTCGATGTCTAATCTATTGGAATTTGTTGCCTCACCTTTTTGGTAAAGGTATAACGCGCCCTCGTTCACATTAAATTTAGTTGAGTCGGCAAAAACATTATCGCCGCCAAGAGCCCAAAGTCCTTCGCCGGTTTTGGCAATAGTTCCGCCAACACCACTCATTGGGTCGCGCATATCAAGGATTTGGACTTCGGCCGGGTTTATTGTTAAAGTACCTGCATTCCAAATGGAGTTTGCCTGTCCGTTTGCCAAATTGCCGATGAAAAACCCTGAAACTAAGGTTATTGTGTTGTCATTATAAATAGCTCCGCCTTTACCATTTTCTGTATAATTTCTTATGAAATTTACGTTTGTTAAAGCGCCTATTGTAGGATTATAAAAAGCAGTACGACTATTACTAATAGCACCACCGTTACCATTTATTACATAATTTTCGGTGAAGTTCACGTTTGTTAAGGCGCCTATTTGACCTGTGCTGTAATTATAAATAGCGCCGCCGGAACCACCAGCATAATTACCAGTAAAATCTACGTTTGTTATGGCGACTATTTGACCGTTACTGCTGATATTATAAATAGCGCCGCCGGAACCGTTAACGTGATTTTTAGTGAATGTTGAGTTTCTTATCTCGCCTATTGTACCCGACCCGTTATTATAAATAGTGCCGCCATTACCATTATCAGAATAATTTCCTGTAAAATCTGTGTTATTTATATAGCCTATTTTAGCTTGATTATAAATTACTATACCGCTACAAAGGGTGCTGAAAGTAATATTATTCAAGAACTCAACTGTATCTATTGCATTTAACATTTTTCCGGCATTCATATAAATTATTCCACCCATTCCTACTTTTGATTGAATAATACCGATAAATGTGTCATTAAAAACATCTGTAGGATCTATTAGTCTGCCGCTACCAGCAAATGATGTGCCGACTACGCTTAAAAGAATAAGCGCCGCAAAAATGCCGGATAAAAAACTCTTTCTTGTTTTTATTCCAATTGATTTCTGTAACCATGACTCTCTGCTTTCACTAACAGATATAAAGCCCAACTTGTTGTTTTTCGTTTCCTTTTCCATAATAATTTCCCACTCCTTTCAAAATCACTTGTGCAGTTATAATTCCTACCTTTTGTTATTAAATTCCTGCTATTATTTTAGGTGTCTTTTCCAATTATGACAAAGAACCGGAGAAGAAAGGTTATTTAACATAGTTTGTAAACACCTTTTTCTAATAGAAAAACAAAAGCTAAACAGAATGAGCCTTGCTTAGTACAGGGCCCATTCCGCTTATATCGCTTGATTATATTTTCTAACTTTTTTTTGGGGCAGTGCTCAGCCATAAATCCTTAAAGGTACTTGACCTGTATATCGTATCTTGCTGCATATCTATCAGCACGGGATCCTTTTTGCGTATAAATAACTAGATCTTCACAGCCAACAAAAGCACCTACACATATTGTTTCAACAGTATCAGGAATAATTATAGATGTTAAGCTGTGACAATCCCAAAAAGCACCCTCACCTATAAACTTAACGCTATTTGGAATTATTACAGAAGTCAAACTAGAGCAACCATCAAAAGCGTAATCACATATTGCTGTAACATTATTAGGAATAATAAACTCGCCGGTTTTTCCAGAAGGGCAAACATTAAGTTCTGTTTTATCTTTGCTATAGAGCACACCATCAACACTTGTGTAATTCTTATGATTTGCCGAAACATCTATTGCTGTAAGATTTTCACAATCATCTATACCATAATACCCTATTACCGGAACACTGTCAGGCAGAGTCAATGTCCCGACTTTCCCACCGGGACAAAATAAAAGCTCTGTTTTATCTTTGCTATAGAGCACACCGTCAATACTTGTGTAACTCTTGTGAGTTGCAGAAACATTTATTTCTGTTAGACCCTTACAGCCACTAAGAGTCCAATACTCTATTGATTCCACACTGTTCGGCAAAGTCAATGCCCCTACTCTCCCACTCGGATAAAATAGGAGTTCGGTCTTATCTTTGTTATACAGCACACCGGCTATAGCGGAAAAATACCTATGGTTTGCCGCGACATTTACCGCACTTAACTTTGAATTGTAACTATTAAAAGCGTTAAATGCTATTGATTTAACACTTAATGGTATAGTGAACGCACCGGTCTTACCATTGGGGCATTTTATAATTTCAGTCTTGTCCGCGTTAAACAGAACACCATCAACACTGGAGTAAACAGAGTTGTTTTCCGAAACATTTATTGCTTCAAGGTTTTTACAACCGGTAAAATAGTAGTCGCTGATATATTCTAAACTGCTTGGAATATTTAATGATGTCAAATATTTTGGCTCTCCAAAAGCATCGTCAACCATACATTCAATCCCCTCAGGCACGGAATACATCACATCCCTTTTTCCATTAGGATAAACAATTAAACTACTGCCCTCATCTGTTTCACCAAATACGACTCCATCATTACTCATATAATAATCGTTCTCTTTCGATACATTTATGCTTTCAAGATTTGAACACCCATTAAAAGCACCATACCCTATTGATGATACTTCACTAGGGATATTTATAGAAACAAGACTTTCACAATAGTTAAAAACATAGTCACCTATTTCTGTTACGCTATTTGAAATATTAACGGAAACTAAACTTTTGCAATCAGAAAACACACCATCTGGTACCGACGTTAGCCCCTCCGGTATAGTTATAGAAGTTAAGCTTTTACAGTCAAAAAAAGCATATTCACCTATATACTTAAGCTTTTTCGGTAATGTCACCTTAGTTAAGTTTTCGCAACCGGAAAAAGCAGTAGCACCTATTGATGTAACACTATCTGCTATGGTTATCTCTGTCAATCCGGAACAACCTACAAAAGCGTTATCAGCTATAGATGTCACGAAATCAGGCACAGTATACTGTCCGCTTTTTCCCCGTGGGAACGAAACAAGCTCTGTTTCATTGAGATTATCAAATAAAACCCCATCAATGCCGGAATATCTTTCATTATCACCGGAGACTGTTATAGCTTCAAGTTTTGGACATTCCAAAAAAAGATTATCAGCTATTAAGTTTACGCTGCTTGAAATATTTATCGTTCGTAAATTAAAACACTCATAAAAAGCATTATCATCGATAAACATTATACCCTCAGGAATAGTGACAGACGCTAAGTCATAACATCCGCTAAAAGTTGAATCGCAAATCCCTATGATATCATACCCGTCAATATTAGCCGGTATCGTAATATCAGTGAAATTCCCATAATATAGGGTAATAGCCATGCCCCAATAATCATCATCTTCAACCTCTTCATACTGCCACAATCCATCCAAACTTCTTATTCCAAAAGCAGTCAGCGAAAAACAAAAAAGCAATAAAAGCAACGCGAAAACAGTTGTTCTTTTCATTATAGTAAATATCCTCCTTTGTGACTATTCAAGTGCTGAAAAGGTAATGCCGTACTCTTCAGCATATCCTTGCGCGTAAGACCCTGCTGTTCCGTACATAACAAAATTATCATTCTCGCCAAAGAGACCGTGCCCCATACCCTCAATAGTTGGCGGGATAATTATAGATGTCAACGAGTAGCACCCCTCAAACGCGTAACTATCTATGTAAATTAAGCTTTCCGGAAGTATAACAGAAGTTAAACCATAATTGCCACCAAAAGCGTATTCTTTTATTAACTTCACACCATCGGGAACAACATATTCACCATCCTTACCACTCGGGTAAATAAGAAGCTCTGTTTTATCTTTATTAAATAGTACGCCGTCAATGCTCACATAATTTTTATGGTCTTCATGCACCAATATTTCAGTTAATCCTATACAACCCAAAAAAGCGCCATAACCAAAACCATCAACAGTTGCCGGAATGGTTATAGATGTCAAAGCAGCGCAATCATCAAAAGCGAATCCCGATATTAACTTCACGCTATCAGGAATGACATATTTGCCTTTCTTGCCGGTCGGATACATAACAAGCTCTGTTTCATCTTTACTAAGCAGTACGCCATCAACGCTCGTATAGTTTTCATTATCTTTATGTACCAATATTTCAGCTAAACTAACACAACCCCAAAAAGCGCCAAAACCTATACTCTCTAAGTTTATCGGCAACGTCAACTTTGTCAAACGAGAACAGCCGGTAAAAGCGAGGTCGCTTAAAAAAGTGATACCATCAGGAAGTATTATAGAAGTCAAGCCATGACAACCGTAAAAAGCGTATTTGCCTATTTCTGTAACGTGGCTTGGTACTATGTATTCCCCTTCCTTAGCATTAGGATAAAATATAAGCTCTGTTTTGTCTTTACTAAATAATACGCCATCAATACTGAAGTAATCTCGGTTATCATTCAAAACAGTCACCGATTTTAAGTTGCTAATATCATTTAAGATTTCTATATCTACATATCTTAAGCTGTTTGGCAAAGATAAATCTGTCAAATTCAAACAACCGGAAAAAGCAGATAAATCGACTTCATTGACACCTTGAGGTATAGCATACTTACTTCCCTCCTTTTTAGCAGGGTAAGCGATTAGTGTAGTTTCATTCTTATTAAACAGAACACCATCAACATCAACGTAATTTCGATTATTCTCTGATACATTTATGGTTTCAAGGTTAACACAACCAGAAAAAACCGCTTCCTCTACGGTTCTTACATTGCTCGGAATATCTATAGTAATCAAACTTGAGCAAGCGCTAAAAGCCTCGCTTTCTATTGTCGTTACGCTATCCGGGATATTTACGGATATTAAACTTGAGCATTCTTCAAAGGCACAGGGGCCTATGGATGTTATTTTTTCGGGCAAATATATCTCCTTTAAAACAGAGCAGTCATAAAAAGCAGAGCTACCTACGGACGTGATATTTTTCGACAATACAACTTCGGTTAAGGAAGAACATCGGGAAAAAATTCTGTCAGCGAGATATGTGATGCCCTCCGGCAATACCATCTTTGTTAAATTAACACAACCTGCAAAAACGCCTTCTTTTATCTCTGTCATGTAAGGAGGTATATTGACAGAAGTTAAGTTCTCACAACCACTAAAAGCATACTCGCCGATAGATATTAAGCTTTCGGGCAATAACACCTCCGTCAAATTAAAACAACCTCCAAAAACGCCTTCTTTTATCTCTGTCACATAAGGAGGGATATTGATAGAAGTTAAACTCTCACAGTCACCAAAAGCGTATTCGCCGATAGATATTAAGCTTTCAGGCAATGTAATAGAGGTTAAACTAAAGCAACCGTAAAAAGCAGTATCCCCTATTGCCATTACATTTTCCGACACTGTAACCGAAGTTATATCCTTCATAAATTCAAAAACTGATTCACCTATAGCTATAACTTTGTATCCATCGATAACTCCGGGAATTATAATTTCAGCCTCTTTACCATTATACCCTAAAACTACGGCTTCTTTTTCGTCATTGAACTCATATTCCCACAGGCTATCTTTGCTGGTTGCGCCAAAGACGTTTACGCAAACGCAAACTAACAAGAAAAATATCGAAAACAGCTTAATACCGGTTGTTCGCTTCATTATATTAAACATCCTCCAAATATGTATATATTATACCAAATCTTAAAACTAAACGCAAGGAAATATTTATAGATACTGAACCTTTATCCCATTCGCTTTCGCAAATTTATCGGCGTAAGAGCCTTCCGGAGTGACAATTATCATATCACCGCAACCCGTAAAAGAGTAATAATCGGAAATATCTGTTACCGAAGCAGGAACAACTACAGAGGTCAAGCCTGTACACTCATGAAAAACCATGCCCCATATTTCTTTAACACTATCCGGAATCACGTACTCGCCACTTCTGCCGATCGGGAAAAATACAAGCACAGTAAGATCTTTGGTAAAGAGCACGCCATCTATGTCAGCATAACCCTCATTGTTCTTTGAAACCTTAATCTCCGTCAGCCCCGAACACGACCAAAACATCTCGCTCCAAAGCTCTGTAACCATTGAAGGGATATAAATAGAGGTTAACTTATAACAGGCATCAAAAGCAAAATCATTAATATAAAGAACATTCTCATTTATAACGCACGCGCCAACCTTACCTCTCGGACAAAACAAAAACAGTGTGCCATCTTTACTATACAACATACCGTCAATGCTCATATAATTTTTATTATCATCTGAAACATTTATTGCTTTAAGATTTTCACAGCCCGAAAATGCCTCAGTAGAAACATTCTCAACATCAGCCGGAATATAAACTTCTGTTACCCCGGAACAGCAATAAAATGCTGACGGCTCTATTGTGTTCAAAGTATCAGGGAATGTTACAGAGGTAAGCTCTGTGCAGTAAGCAAAAGCGCTGCTAATTATCCGCGTAACACCGTTTGGTACAATATACTTGCTATCCATTTTCTTTGCCGGATAAGCCACTAAATATGTCTTATCTTTATTAAACAAAATACCGTCATCGCTCACATAATTTGGGTTATCGTCCGCGACATTTATCGCTTCAAGGTTTACGCATTCATTAAATACGCCTTCGGCGATAGATATAACACTGCTCGGTATATTTATGGACATAAGCGCAGAACAGCCATTAAATACGCCGTAATCTATCGTGCTTAAACTGCTCGGAAGATTTATAAAACTGAGAGCCGAACAGTTTCGAAAAACGTTAGGGCGTATTTCAGTTATGCTTTCAGGCAAAGTAATACTCGTTAAGCTGATACATTCATCAAAAGTTATTGCTGCCAGATATGTCATACCATCAGGCAAAATAATCTCTTTTAAGCTTGAACACCCGCTAAACGCGCCTTCGCCTATTGACTTAACGCTTGTTGGTATTATGATTTCCGTCAGCTTCACGCACCCACTAAAAGCGTTGCGACCAATTGACGTAATACCCTCCGGCAACACTATTTCTGTCAAATTCTCACAATTACTAAAAGCCCTATCACCGATAGAAACTACGCTTTTTGGTAATACTATTCGCTCCAAACCGGTACATCCGCTAAAAAAGCTGTCGTCAATGGATTTCATTCCTTCCGGAAGCGATACATGCTTTAAACTTAAGCAGTAATAAAAAGCGCCTGTGCCAAAAGAAATATTCTTGGGAATAATTAGCTCTGTAAGTTTCTTCGACTCATAAAAAGCCCTGATGCCAAGAGAGGTCACAGAAATAGGAATAGTGTATTTCCCGCTTTTGCCACTTGGAAAAGTAATCAGTTCGGTACCATCATAGTTAAAAAGAACTCCGTCAATGCTCGAAAACCTTACATTGCCCTTCTCTACCATAATATTTTCAAGATTTGAACACCCCGAAAATGCTCCCTCCCAGATAGTATTTACACTCTTTGGAATGTTTATGGAAGTAAGCCCCGCACATCCGAAAAAAGCATATTCGCCTATAAAAATGAGACGTTGCGACAATACAATATTTGTTAAGCTCTTGCACTCATAAAAAGCGCGATTTTCTATAGAAGTAACACCGGCAGGTAATACAATATTTTCAAGTGAAGAGCACATAAAAAAAGCAGAGTCTTCTATCTTGGTAATACCATCAGGCAGCACCACATCCGTCAGCGAAGAACAACCATAAAAGAGACCACCCGGTATAACAGCCATGTGCGTAGGCAATATAATTTGCGTTAGCGCGTGACAGTCAGCAAATACACTGCTACCTATTGAGGCAATATTTTCCGGAATAACAATAGAAGTCAGTCCGGTACAGCCGGAAAAAGCTCCGTTGCCTATAGCAGTTACATCTTCTAGAAATGGCAACTCTGTAAGCGAATTACAGTCGGAAAAAAGCCAGTCACTTATTGTGGTTATGCTTTTCGGCCATGATACTTCCGTTAAATCCCTGCAACCGGAAAAAGCAGAGTTGCCTAAAGATGTTATGCTTTCAGGAATAGAAATAGCAGTCAAACTTCCGCAACTTGCAAAAGCGTTTTCACCGATAGACTCTAACGTGTCCGGAAAAGTAATTTCTGTGAGCCGCCAGCAACCTCTAAAAGCAGAATCCCCTATAGATGTAATATTTTCGTTTAAAGTTACGGAGGTCAAATTACCGCAACAATTAAAGGTTTCGTCCTCTATCTTTGTCACAAATGGCGGAATAGCTATAGACGCGAGCTTTTTACAGTCAAAAAAAGCGCCTTTCCCGATAGAAACAATGCTTTCGGGCAACGTAACAGAAGTCAAATTTACACAATACACAAAAGCGTAATTATCTATCACCATAATGGTATCCGGAAGTGTAACAGCGGTTATATCATATCTGCTCTGAAAGGCATTGTCGCCGATAGCGATAACCGTGTACCCCTCAATATATCCTGGTACTTCCACCTCTTTTTCTGTGCCGTTATATCCTGTAATTGCCGCTTCCTTAACATCATTAAACTCATATTCCCATAACCCGTCTTTGCTTGTTACACCAAAAAGTGTTATAGAAACACAAAGTAGTAGTGTAAATATGGAAATAATATTAATAGCAGTCGCTCGCCTCATTATGAAAAATCCTCCGATATGCTTTAATTATAGCAGATTTTTGAATAAAACGCAAGGAATAAGTTGAGTTTTATTATTTTAGCTTGGGTCTTGACAAGAGCAGTGTAATTATGTTATGCTATATTAGAAGCATTTACGAGTAAAACAGACGGAAAAACAGGAAGAAATAGGTGAAATTATGGCAAAGGAAGATTTTTGTATAGAGCAATTTTTTAGTGGTGGTGGATGAGAATTATCAACCATTTATTCAAGAGTTGCATGACTATTTAACAGACAACAGCTGCAAAGTGAAAATCGAAGAAAAGAAAAGTGGTCTTTTTGCTTCTTATAAGCATGTTAAATTGAAAAAGTCAATTGTCAATCTGCTTTTCCGAAAAGCTGGACTTCTTATCCGTATTTATGGAGAGAATGCACATAAATATCTTGACTTTATGAATACATTGCCTGAAGAGATGGTTCAATCAATCGAAGGAGCAACCGTATGTAAAAGACTGATCAATCCGGATGACTGTAGCCCAACATGCCCTAAGGGCTACGATTTTACAATCGGAAATAAGCGTTTTCAAATTTGCCGCTATGGTGCTTTTGAATTTCTTGTAACACCAGAAAACAATCCCTATATAAGATCCTTTGTTAAAAATGAAATAAAGGAGAGAACGACGGGATAAAATCGCATTTTATTATTCTTAAAATAACATTAAGTAAAAAGTATGCTTAAAATACGAGAAACTATTCGGGGAATAAAACCCTAATAGACAACCTCGCTGCAAGCAAGGGGGGGGGTGTTTACTTAGAGCAGATTTCAAAAATAAACGCAATGTTTATTCTTCATTTTCAGTACTTTCAATATTAGTTGTAAACGTTTCTAATTGGAGTGCGTAATATTGCGCTATAGTCCAGTCTGGATATAACCCTGCTATTTCTGCAATAGCAGCATTTGTTAAATATACAAACTCATTAATTTGCAATCTTCTTATACCTAAAGATATGGATTTATTATAATCCGTAGCAGCAATGCCATTTTTATTTGCGAAGTTACCGGAAATACTAATTTTTTCTTTTGAACATAATGAATCTGTAACAAGCGCTATGCTATTTCCAAAGCCATATTTCTCAACAGACTTACTTCTAGTCAAAGATTGACCGTTATATGAATAACCTATATCATTTATTACACCTAGAGCTTCATTCTTGATACTCCTTGCAGGATCTGTTATTTTTTGGTAAGTATCAGGTTCCTTATATTTTAACATTATTAAAATTAAATATGGCAATGACAAAACAGGGTCTATTTTATCAGAGAACTTCGCGTTAAAAAATATTCTATAATTTTCATATATAGCGTTTATATCACGTAAAGACATCTGTAATATATCGCGTGATGCTGATATTGAATTATATTTTAAAATAGTTTTTAAATCTCTCTTAAAATCCTCATAATTCTTGCCTTCTTCGGCTATATAGAGCGGATATTCTTTTAAAAGATAATCAATATAAACATCTTTCGACGGTTCCGGCAATTTTATAACGTAGTTAATAAATCTTCGCAAATACCCCTCACTATCCATCTTTTGTCCATATACAGTTTCTATAGAATATTTTAATTGCTGAAAATTAACAGACAATAAAAAATTAACATTGGGAACATCAAACAAATGTTTAATCACTTCTAAAGTCTGTATTGCAAATAATGGTTTACATCTATCTAATTCATCCACAATAATTAAGATTCTCTTTCCTTTAAGATTACAAGCAATATCTTTAAACAACTCTCTAAACTCGCTAAAAACCAAACTAGGTACTACAGTTTTTTTGGTCAAATTAGAGTTATTTAATACATTATCGCTAACTGTCTCAATTCCTGCAGCAATAGCATGCCCTGTCATAGGGGGTGCACCGTGTGCTACCCAAAAAGCATCAGAAGCAACAGCAATTGCTTTAGAGGTTATTTTTAAAATAGCATTAGCTAGAACTTTTAGTTGCTCTAGAGATTTTTTACCATCTTCATTTATGCAATAGGCTTCATTAAATATACGATCATTAATAATTGTAGTTATTAAAGAAATAAATGCATTATCTTGAAAGTCATTTTCCCACGCGTTGTAGTTTATTACATATATTTCTTTTATGGTGCATCTAATGCCATAACAAAGGATTTATTTTCTGACACGTTTATATCGCTATTGATTATATCTATAATTGTATCAGCGTATCTCTCGCGGTCAAATTTACAATTTGCAAATGTTCGTCTTTCATTGTTTTGTTCCAAGGTAAATAATCTCCTTAATCTTATTATACTATTTCATTAAATTTTAGTCAAGATGCAAGCATTACTAATATAAAAACAACCGCTTGATATTATGCATATCAAGCGGTTGTTTGATTTAAGTTATTCCCGGCAATGGTCTGCTTTCCCAGGTAATTGCTCACCAAGTATCATCGACGCTGGAGGGGGTCACGGTGCTGTTCGGCATGGGAAGCTG
>JGI994J12354_10000422_pt1 | contig 41897 bp, 32 predicted proteins | sample IntmicLarv3ML3BL_FD_12354 | JGI IMG/M metagenome (IMG submission 12354) | reverse complement strand
ATCAATACAATAGTGCCAAACTTTAATCATGGGCCTAGTGATAATAAAACACTGACGATAGAAGATTTGGCTAAAGCGCAAAAGGCCATTAAAGATATAAGTGGTGGGGTGAATGCAGAAGCAAACATGCGAGAAATGACTCCGGTGAATATGATGAACATATTTTTGCTAGTCATAATCTGTATGACAGTTTATCGCAGTATGCGAATTTTTGTGAAAATGCGCAAGAGAACATGAGCACAATCAAAAAAAGCATTTATCGCATTAGAGAAAGTAGGCTAAGAAGTTATAGCAGGAAGAGGCAGTAGGCTACGATGAGTAAGAAGATAAAAAGTCTTAAAGATATAGAAGCAGATTTTAAAAAGCAAAGCAAAGGCAAAATTGTAACTAGAAAGCGAAGCAAAGGCAAAATTATAGCAGACGCAATTTTTTATATGGCTCTGGTAGCGATGATTGTCGTAGCCCTTGCTTTCTCGCGAGGCAATACGGACAGTCTTAAACTTGGTGGCTATCGCCTTTTTGAAATATTAACATCATCAATGAAAAGCGTATATCCAAGGGGGAGCATAATTCTTGTTAAAGAAACGCCGCCAAAGGAGTTAATAGTTGGTGATGATATTACTTTCATAAGCTCGGACAATAACGTTATTACGCATCGCATTATAGAAATTAAGGAAAATCATGATAGCACAGAGCAAAGTGGCTTTGTAACTAAAGGTGTGGAGAATGATATGGCTGATGAGGAGATAGTAATAGCGGGTAATATTATTGGCAAAGTCGTTAAAAGCTTTCCAAAAATCGGCGCAGTCCTGGGCTTTATAAGAGAGAACATACTGCTAGTCACGGTATTTTGCATAGCCTTGCTGGGACTCTCGTTTTCCTTAAAAATTTTCTGGCGAGCGCGAAATGAAAAATAGAAGCGAAAGTTTTTTATATAGATAACATACAAAATTTAAGGAGGAAACAAAAATGAAAAGCAAAAACAAAAAAATTCTTTCGGGAATAACTGCGATAGTATGTGCGTTAACATTGTTATTAGCAGGAACATTCGCATGGCAAGCACTTACTAATGTCGTCAATCCATTTAGTAACAGTAGGGGACCAGAGACTGGTGCCAACTTACATGATGATTTTAACATGGCAACTGGTGACAAAGATGTATATGTAGAAAATACTGGGAATAACCCTATTTTCGTGCGTATTAAGTTACAAGAGTTTTTAGATACGACAACGCACATAGCACCAACGACAATGGCAATCGAAGACTGGGAAACACATATCCCAGGGACGGATGTAGAAGATTGTGATGAGGGATATCACGATGCTTTTGCAGACGCATTTGAATGGACGATGGGTAATACTGCAACGCGTAATTACAACTCAATCGTTGGCACGACCAAGTGGAACACAGCGGAGGCAGTAGGCCGTGAAGAACTTGACAAGTTAGTTGCCGATGCTCATGGTGATGCTGTGATGGCAAACATGGCGAACAAAGTGGATACAAAAGCAAGCACAACCAAAATAGGCGGTATACCAGTTTGTGAAGTAATCTCAATGGCGGCGTATAATGCTAAAAGTCCTGCAGAAAAAAGGTCTTTTGTTGGCTGGGTATATGACACAGATGGATATGCATACTGGTCACAGCAATTGCCAGCAGGTGAAGCAACTGGTTTATTACTTGATAGTGTATCACTACCAGGAGATGAGACATACTACTATGCAATCAACGTAATCATGGAATATGTTGACCTCTTAGACCTGCCAGCATGGATTGATGATACTGTAGCTATTAAAGAAGGAAGTAACAAAAATCAAACAACAATCGAAGCAACAGACGAAGCTAAAGACTTATTAAGTGCAATCTCAGAAAATTGGGCACGAGGTAAAGTTGTAGGTGATAGATTTAGCGCAAGCGGATGGGACTGGATTGTTATTGCAGTTGATGGCGCTGGCAATGCTTTAGTTACCACAGATACCGTAATCGGCACAATAGCATTTAATTCAGACACAGGTGCGGCACCAAATTCTAGTGTATATATCGGAAGCACGTTAGATTTAGCTTTGAGAAGTTTCTACGCTGGTTTAGAAAATTACGACCAGAAATTGAAAGACAACAGAATCACAGAAGTGGCGCAAGCATCTGATTTTGCAATTAAAAATCCACCAAATGCATTTAGAGGGACGGACGAAGGGCTATCTGAAGTAGTTGCTAGTGGAGGAATTAAAACTTGTTTTGCACTTAGCTGGAGAGAAGCAAATGATTACTTAGTGAGGATAGGTGACCCTGCTGCTAGACCTGATTATTGTGCGGCACTTGAACCAGACCATAGAAAAATACCAGCAGGATTTGGCAATAATTTCTCGTATCATCCTAATCACGGAGGTAACCAACTTTATTGGACGCGGACTGAGCGCGATTCAGGTCTGGTTAACGCTGTTACTCAGGATGATAGTATCGGTGGTAGTGTTGGCTATGTCGGTCGCACTGACATTGGTGTGCGCCCTGCTTTATGGATAAGCGTTGAATAAAATTCATCTTTTAAATCTTCAAAAGACTAGGCGTAATTTCTTATTATATAGCAATATATTCTGCCCGCCTCTAGGCGGGTGGAATATAAAAAAGAAAGTGTAACACATGGTTTAAAAAGAGTAAGAAAAAGATTATAAAAGGGTAGGGGAATGAAATTATCGTGACGAGGAGAAAGATTTAATATGAGCAAAATTAAAAAGAGTATTTATTTCCTCATATCAATGATTCTATTATTCGCTATCGGATATAGCGCATACCAGTTAGAAATGTCTAATCGAGAGTATGTTAAAGAAAGACGAGTGCGCGAAGAAGTAATGGAATATAAGCCGATGCCAGTAATAAGCAGTCAGGATTTAGATGAGAACGAGGAAGAAAAAGTAGTAAATCAATCGATTATTGACTTACAAGAAAAAAATGCTGATGTAGTCGGATGGATTACTATCCCCCATACACAAGTAGATTACCCATTTTTATGGTCTGATGATTATGATACTTATTTAAGAACTGATATCAATGGGCAAGCAAGTGTGGCAGGTTCAATCTTTATGGACTATCGATGTGACAAAACGTTTAAGGAAGCTCATACTATTTTATTTGGACACAACATGAATAACGGTTCAATGTTTGGCTCTTTGCCATACTTTCGTGACAGGACATTTTTCTTGGAAAATCAAGTGGGATATATTTATCTTCCTAATGAAAACTTAGAGCTTCAAGTAGTTGCGTGTATGGTAGTCAAATCAAGCGATATAGAAGTTTATGGAGTAGCAGAGACAGATAAGCAAAAGGAACAATTTATTGATGTATTAAAGACAAAAAATATTCACGGTAGCGAAAGTGTACCAAAGGATTTATCGATAGATGATAGGTTTGTAATACTTTCTACTTGTACTTACGAGTATGATGAAGCAAGGACTGTGGTGGTATATCGCATTGTTGATTAGAAATCAAGATAGTGTCAAATGATTTATGAAAACACTGTCATTCTGAGCGAAGCGAAGAATCTTAAAGAAAGGACGATTATATGAAATATGATGTAGGAGAAAATATACGTAGATATCGTCAGTTAAACGGTATGTCACAAAAATATCTGGCGATGAAATTAGGGATTAGTCCTCAAGGGCTCCTTAAGATTGAGAAAGGACAGGTAAGTCCGAAAGCCAAAACGCTTGAAAAGGTTGTTGATATACTTTGCATCACGCCTAATCAGTTATTTGGTGTGGAAGAAATTAATGATGCTAACAGTAGTATTTTATATCAATTGAGACAAGAAAATAGAAAATAAGCCTGCAACAGTTAACGTGGGGGACGGTGTGCGACCGTTCCCCACGTTTTTAAGTGTACATTTTGAAATTGCTGTGATATGATATTGATACATAAAAACTTGTTAAAATTGCAATAAAGAAGCGATGACATTTCGCACAGTCAGTCGGGTATGTAGCAACGATAACACTATTAATTTTATAGCATTGATAGTGTCAAATGATTTTTGAAAGCACTGTCATTCTGAGCGAAGCGAAGAATTTTAATTTGAGGAGATGGGAAAATGAAATTAACAACAATTCGAGAAATTTACAAAAGCAAAGAACAATATTTAGGCCAGGAAGTATCAGTGGGCGGATGGATTAGAAGTGTCCGCGACTCAAAAAACTTCGGATTTTTGGTGCTACATGACGGCACATTTTTCGACACATTGCAGGTAGTATATCACGATACGATGAATAATTTTGAAGATATATCAAAGTTAAATGTCGGGGCGGCAGTAGTTATCAAAGGTACGTTAGTAGCGACACCAGAGGCCAAGCAACCGTTTGAAATTCAAGCAAGCGAAGTGACGGTTGAGGGCAATTCCGCACCAGATTATCCGCTACAAAAGAAAAGACACAGCCTTGAATTTTTAAGAACGATATCACATCTTCGTCCGCGAACCAACACTTTCCAAGCGGTTTTTAGAGTGCGTTCATTAGTTGCCTTTGCCATTCATCAATTCTTCCAAGAACGAGGATTTGTCTACGTGCACACGCCAATTATCACTGGTAGTGACTGTGAAGGTGCCGGCGAGATGTTTAGAGTAACTACACTTGATATGGCAGATGTACCTAAAGTCAAAGACGGCAAAGTTGATTATACTGGAGACTTTTTTGGTAAAGAAACTAGCTTAACCGTTAGCGGACAGCTAAACGGCGAAACCTACGCACAGGCATTCAGAAATATTTATACTTTCGGACCGACATTTAGAGCGGAAAACTCTAATACGACCCGCCATGCCGCAGAATTTTGGATGATTGAGCCAGAGATTGCCTTTGCGGATTTGATTGACGATATGGATTTGGCTGAAGACATGCTCAAATATGTAATCAAATATGTCCTAGAACAAGCGCCAGAAGAGCTAAACTTCTTCAATTCATTTGTGGATAAAGGCTTGTTAGATAGATTAAATCATGTTATGGAGTCTAAATTTGGTCGCATTACTTATACCGAGGCCATTGAGACGCTAGAGAAGAACAACGACAACTTCGAATTCAAAGTATCATGGGGTTGCGATTTGCAGACCGAACATGAGCGTTATTTAACCGAGGAAGTATTCAAAAAGCCAGTTTTCGTAACTGATTATCCAAAAGATATTAAAGCTTTCTATATGAAGATGAATGAGGACGGCAAGACCGTTGCAGCGATGGATTGTCTAGTGCCAGCAATTGGCGAAATTATCGGCGGAAGCCAAAGGGAAGATGATTACGATAAATTAGTTGCACGCATGAAAGAGATGGACTTAAATCCCGAAGAATACGAATTCTATCTCGACCTAAGAAAATACGGAAGCACTAGACATGCAGGATTTGGTCTTGGCTTCGAGCGTTGCGTAATGTACTTAACAGGAATGACGAACATCCGTGACGTAGTACCATTCCCAAGAACAGTTAATAACTGTGAGTTGTAAAAGATAAAATCATAACAAGCCTTAGAGATGATAATCGTCTCTAAGGCTCATTTTATGCCAATAAATGTGATTATTTTTAGATAAAATAAGGCATCTACAAAGAGCTAGAAGTCTTAATAAAATCTTTGGGAGAAAGTCCGGTGTAGCGTTTGAATTGTTTGCTAAAATAGCTGGCGCTACTGAAGCCGCATTTTTCGGCTACGTAGCTTACATTATCAACATCTTCTCTGAAAAGTGATATAGCATTATCAATACGTACTTTATTTAGGTAGTCATTAATGGTGATATTTTTATCGCGTTTGAAACAATGACAGATATAACGGTAGTTTAAGTACAGGTTCTTAGCGATTGTTGTAATGGTTAGAGCGGGATTTTGAAAATGTTCATGGATGTAATTTTCAACGCTGATAGTGACGTTTGAATGTGAACTTTGAAGCCTTTCAACGTTTCCAATAGCAGTGACAAAAGTATTAATTAACCAATCTTGCATTTCGGCAATGGTTTTCATCCTAGTTAGCGTATCTAAAATGTGCTCATCAATTTCCAGAAACGAAATAGCTACTTTAGCTTGCGTGCTCAAAGCTTCTGTTAGCAGATTAACCAATTCAAGATTACTTAAGATTACGCAGTTCCAAGGGCTTTTATCAGCAATAAATTTGCTATAGATGTCATTTAGCATTTCTTTTGTCGCTGGAATATTATAGTTAAATATGTATGCCCGCAGTTGGTTGCGAGTAGAGTCGCTCAAACGAGTTGCTACGAAAGAATTTGATAATTCTTCGTACAAAACCAAATCTTTTTTAAGGATAGAGGCATTTTGCAATGCTATACAAGCCTCGCTATAGGAAAGGTAAGCTTCTTCGAATTTGGCATATATTTTGCCGATGCCAACAAGCGAATGATGTTGAGTCTGAACTAATTCCATGATAGACTCCATCTGCTTGACGGTCGTGGAGCTGTCCGTAGCATCAAAGACAAAGAAAAAGCGATTTTTATTATCCAAACAACAAGTATAATTGGTTTGTTCATTGTCAGAACATATCAATTTTTGAAGATTGCGCAATTCGGTTCTTGGCAGATACGTTGAGATGTCCATTACAGCAATTTGAAAAGTGGCAAAATCCGGGTGGGGGGGGGTACTAGTCAACTCACCATCTTGTTGATAGATGTTTTGCCAATTGAAGTTACAATTTAGAAGGTCATTATAGTAATGTTCTAGATGTAAAATTTCATTTTCGCTTTGCAGGGCATCTATCTTACTGGATAAATCAGTATTATTAGTAATGCTATTTTTTTGTTTTAGTAAGATATTGATTAAATCGTCATAATTGATAGGTTTTAAGACATAGTCAGAAACACCCAAACGGACAGCTTCTTGAGCATATTTAAACTCATCATAGCCAGTCAAAATAGTGTATTTGCATACTATATTTTCTTCATTTAGCTTAGATATAAGCGTCAAGCCATTAAAGCTAGGCATATTAATATCAACGATGGCGATTTGTGGTCGCAGTTCGCAGATTTTCTCAAAGGCAGTTTTGCCGTTACTGGCTTCGCCGACAACTTGCATACCATGCTTGGCCCAAGGAATATTTTGTTTTAAAGATAAGCGTTCATAATATTCATCATCTACTAAAAATACATCTATCATACATATCCTCCTCAATCACTATGATTATTAGCTGGAAATGAAAGGGTAATACACGTATATTCACCCTTAGTGCTGTCAATATTAAAAGTAACGTCTCCGCTGTACAAGATATTTAGTCGGCGAATGATACTTCCAACACCGAAGTGAGGAATGGTATCTTTTGAAGCGGAGTTGTTTTTTGATAATGCAATTAAGTCCTTTATTTTATCTGGCGCAATGCCATTACCAGTATCAAAAACTTCAAAGACAACTCTTTTATTCTCAAGATAGCCAGAAACACAAAGGAAACCGCCTGTTTCTTTTTCTTTTACACCGTGATAAATAGCGTTTTCAATTAGTGGCTGTAAAGTAAGCTTTGGAATTTTATACTGGTAAATGGCGGGACTAATAGCTAAAACATAATCCATAAATTCTATATAGCGTGTCTTTTGCAAGGACAAATAATTCTCAGTTAGTTGGATTTCTTGTGAGACGCTTATTATATCAGAACCATGGCTAAGTGAAACGCGATAAAAATTAGCCAAATGTTCAACGGTCGCAAGGGCTTCAGAGTTCAAGTTACAGCGAATCATGCTACTGGTAATCTCAAGTACATTGTAGAGAAAATGAGGCTTGATTTGTTCTTGAATCATTTGCAATTCCATCTTTTGTTGGACTTGTTGATGACGTTTTTGCTCGGCCATTGATGTTTGAATTCGGTTCAATAATGAGTTAAGCGTGAGACCTAATTCGCCAAACTCATCTTTGCTAGTTATCTTCAAACGCAAGGAAAAATCTCCTTGTTTGACTTTATTCATTAGATTTTGCATTTGTCTAATCGGCTTTGCCTGTAATCGGGCAATCAATAGCGAAGCAACAAATGCGAAAATAATACCGTACAACAAGAAAGTTAATAGTGATGGTAAGCCAGTGGCAATCGCGCTGGAGAAATCATTGTGTGAAGAAGTCGATAGCAACTTGATTTCTAAAGGCGTAAACTCCTTGGTGGTAACAATTAAAGAGTCATCGCGAGTGCGAACAATTACACTACTGTCCTCAAGTAACAAAGAGTAACTAAATTTCAACTCTGAAAATAAGCTTGTATTGGTAAGTATTCCTTTTTTAGAAAGCAGGATTACAGAATTTTCAAGGATATAGAGGTCTTCTTTGTAGGGTTCCAAAAACGGGCTCATACTATTGATGTCAAGAAATAAGGTGAGATACCCTAGTAGTTTATCGTCGGTATTAGTAACAGGAACGACAAAAGCGAAAACCCGTGTGACAATATGCTCTGCCACGGACTCGATGGAAAATGTTTTGGTCCATTGGGCATCACCATTTTCGCGAATTTCACGCATTAGCGTCGGATGAAAAAAGTAAGTCAAACGATTTCTAGATAAAGTCTGCTCGCCGATGGGAATACCCCGAGGATTGAAACAGGATACGGCAATGACCGAAGCGGGCAAGGACTTCTTTGAGGCTAGAACCTCTGCGGAATTAAAATTCCGATAAGAAAGCGGACCGTCTCGCTTAGCAACAGCGTTTGTCGCCTCAAAGAAATCAACAATATCTTTATCTTGAGATAAAAAATGACCGGCAACCTCTACCGCACTCATATGTGAATGAATATTAGAAGCCAAGGCTTCAAGCGTTGCCAAGTCAGAAATTTTCTTTTGGGCAAGAGAAGCCTCAATTGTATTTGAACGAGTGAAAAGGAAGAATGCTATAATTGTGAGGACAATCAATAAAAAAATCATAGAAAAATATTTGACTGTGATTGATGATTTTGCAACCTTTTTGGACATCCGCAATTCTCCTTTCTTTGGCATTGTAGAGGCATTAAATCATTGAAACTATCACTATAATACTACATATTTAAAGTGAGTACATAGTGATAAAAAAGAATACCCCCTAATAGTGCAAGTAGAGACGGAATATTTCATTTACTTTTTTATAGGTGACACGTATTATGTGAACATAAACGCAATATGAGCAGTGCAATACACACTATCTGCTCATGAATTGAAAAGGAGGAAGTAAATGAAAAAGAAAATTTTAGCAGTGTTATTAGCTTCGGTTATGGTATTCTCATTGAGTGCCTGTGGCCAAGGTGGTGGTAGCACAACGAGTGAAGGAACAAGTAGTAGTGAGTCAAGCGAAGAAGCAAGTAATGAGTCAAACGACAGTGACAGTGAAAGCTCAAATGAAAGCTCAAGTGAAAGCTCAGGTGATGGAATAACACTAACATTAGCAATGATTGGTGATGGTGGCAGAAAAGAAGACTTAGATGGATTGATGCAACAATATACAGATATGACAGGCGTTAAGGTAGATACTATTTACATACCAACAGGATGGGGTGAGTATTGTACAAAAATCCAATCTATGGTTGGTGGTGGTGACGACTTAGACCTTGCTATTCTTGCGATTGAAGGCGTGAGTAAGTTCTATGAACTAGGAATAGCTGAACCAATTGATGATTGGATTGAAGCTAACCCAGAAGTTGCGCAAGAAATCCTAGATGATACAAGTCCATCATTCCAAAGAGTATTTCAAAATGATGGCAAGACATATGCGTTTCCATTTTCTTACAACAATGTTGTAATGCACTTTAGTTTGGACCGTTTAGAGGAAGCTGGGTTAGAAGTGCCAGGGGAAAATTGGGACAAAGATGAATTTTTAAGATATTGTGAAGCACTAACAACAGAAAAAGATGGCGTTAAGCAATACGCAATTGCAGTTCCTGATGGATATTTCGTTGCGGAAGCATGGTTACTAAACAATGGAGCAGCATTCATGAACGAAGATTTCACGAAGAGTGAAATTAACTCGCCAGCATCGGTAGAAATGTTCCAATTATGGCAAGATTTGGTTTATGAATATGGATATGCACCAATTCCAGAAGAAAATGTATCATCAGTTACACAAATTATTAATGGACAAACAGCGATGGGTACATGGGGACGTTGGCCAACCCAAAACTATGTGGCAGATGATTTTAGAAATGTAGAAATTCAATATCTGCCAAGCTTTAGTGTTAATCAACAAATCGGTGGTGTAGATGGTATCTTTACGCTAGCAAATTCGAAACACAAAAATGAAGCAAAAGATTTGGCGGCATGGATGTCTCAAAAAGATTTTGCAGGACAGTATCTAACAGTAGGTAATATCCCAGCTAGTAACAGCCTAGCAGCAGAAAAGATATCAGAACTTGGAATTCCACACAATTATGAAATTTTTTACGCAGGTTCTAATACAGATATTTACAAGCCAGTAAGTGCTCCACCACAATTCACAGAATGCTCAGATATCGTGTTAACGGCTATCTCAGAAATATGTGTAAACAGGTCAGATGTACAGGAGACTTTGGATAGAGCAGCGGCTGATATGGATGCACTTTTAGCAGAAAATCAATAAGTCCTTGAACGTTTAAAACTAATAGAATGTAATTTTCTGTTATATAATCGAGGGTGCCTTATCAATATACATAAGGCACCCTTTATTTAAAATAGAGGGCGGAAAGGAATTGGCGTAAGAGAAATGAAAGCAAAAAATAGTAGTTATATGCAAGTGAAAAAAAGAAGAGACACAATCGCAGCATATGCTTTTTTGGCACCGACATTATTAAGCTTTACGTTATTTATCGGAATTCCGATTGTGTTATCGGCGATATTTATGTTTTTCAAATATAACCTAATCACAGAGCCAGTTTTCGTAGGATTTGAGAATATAAAAAGGATGTTATCAGATAACAATGTCCGGATAGCATTCTTGAATACATTGAAATTTTTAGTGATTTTGTGTCCTATTCACTGTGGGTTGGGTATGTTATTGGCTTTTGCAGTTTATAAAGCAAAGCGTTTTCAGTCAATATTTAGAGGAGCTATTTACTTCCCATCAATTGTTACGACAGCTTCGGTGGCAATAGTATGGGCATATTTATTTTCAACAGATTTGGGAGTTATTAATTACTTTATTCGCCAGTTCGGCGGAAGTAATATTCCATGGTTGACTAATGCAACGACAGCATATATAACCATTGCAATTTTTAGTTTTTGGAAGTTTATCGGGACGACGTTTTTATATTACTTTATTGGCATGCAAAATATCCCTGAAGTGTACTATGAAGCGGCGAGAATTGATGGTGCAAGCACGTTTGCGGTGTTTAAGAACATTACATTGCCATTGCTTAGTCCGACCACCTTTTTTGTATTGATTACAAATATTGTAGGGGTATTCCAAATATTCGATGAGCCGTATATTTTGACAAAGGGCGGTCCCGGAACAGCAACTAGAACGATTGCACTGCAAATATACAGAACTGCTTTCCAAGATATGAATATTGGATATGGAAGTGCTCTTTCATTTTCGCTGTTCTTGATTATCTTGGTAATTACCGTAGTACAGTTTAAAATGCAGAAGAAATGGGTGGTGTATGATTATGACTAAAATAAAAAATAGTTTACCACAAATTTTATTAATAACTGGGTTGGCAATTTTATGTATGATAATGTTAATGCCATTTTTGTGGGTTATTTCCACATCATTAAGATTACCAAGCGCTTCGTTTGCACTGCCACCAGTATTTTTTCCGACGGCTTTTCATGTTGAAAACTATTCAGAGGTGTTCAAGATGTTCCCCTTTGCGCAAGTTATTATGAATAGCGTCAAGATTGCTGTGATTATTGTTGTATCAAACTTAGTTATTTCGACGATGGCGGGATATGCATTTGCACGAATTGATTTTAAGGGACGTGATGTAGTTTTCTTGATTATTTTAGCAGGTATGATGATTCCGGGACAAGCAAAACTAATTCCAACATTTATTGTAATGACACAATTGGGATTGGTAGGAACGCACGCATCGTTGATATTGCCAGCGATTATCAGTCCGATAAATATATTTTTCATCAGACAATTTATGATGACTATTCCTAAAAGTTACGAAGAAGCAGCGTATCTGGATGGGGCAGGGCGATTTACGATTTATCTAAGAGTATTTTTGCCGATGTCTAAATCAGTAATCATGATGACTTCGATGTTGTCATTTCTAGCTTCATGGAACGACTTTATTAATCCATTAATTTTCATTTCGAAATTTGAAAAGGCAACTTTACCATTAGCTCTAAGTATACTAAATGGAGCCCAAGGAAATGGTAGTGTTTCGATGATTTTTGCGGGCGTTACGATGTCATTGATAATACCGTTTCTGCTCTTTAGCTTCGGACAAAAATATATTATGCAAAGTGTAGTCATGTCAGGACTAAAATCTTAGGAGGATATTATGACGATATTGAATAAAATCAAGAAAAACACCAAGACTTATACAAGTAAGCAACAAGCTTACCGAGGATTGTTGGGTGGGATTGGTACGGGTAATATTTCACTTGATGCATCAGGAAGAATGTGCGACTTTGAAATCATGAACCATGCTAATAAAAATCTAAAGATACCATATACATTTTTCTCAATGTGGAGTAAAATCGGCGAAGATGACTCAAAGGCAGTGATATTAGAAGCCGCACCAAGAGCAATAAGTAATAAGGCGCTGGGACATGCATCGGGGGAAATGTATGGTCTGCCACACATGGATAGTAGCAGTGTAGAAACGAAGTATCCTTTTTATCTATATGATTTTAAGAAGAAGAACTTACCATTAAAAGTGGAGTTAGAAGCATATACACCATTTATCCCATTAGATGCAAAGAATTCAGGAATACCAGCCTTTACTATGACTTATAAAATCACCAATGAGTCAGCACAAGTGGCGCAAGTTGCGGTCTGCGGAACTTTCTTTAATTATACGGGGATGAGTCACTATGATGGCTTTGATAAGCTAGAGACAGACGGCACGACATATAACGAGGCGTTTGATGAAGCTGGTGTAAAAGGTATCTTTATGGGCAGTAAGGATATGGACGAAGGAGCGACAAATTATGGGTCGATAGCCATAGCATCGGCGAATGATAATATTACCACGAAACCATATTGGCAAGAAACGGGCTGGTGTGATGGAGCGGAGAACTTCTGGCAAGACTTTGCCGATGATGGCATGTTGGATGAAGATGTAACTAATGATGCGGTCGGTTCTACGATGGGGTCATTTAGGAAACAACGTGTTGTCGGTTCGGTTAGTGCGATGGAGACTATCAATCCAGGTGAAACGAAGGAATATGTTTTCTATATTGGCTGGAATTTCCCAAACACTTATGGTTGGTCACCAGATGGACATAACAATCCAGATTGGCAAGCGATTGATAAGAAGATTTGGCAAAACTACTATACTAATTTTTGGCAAGATGCCAAAGATGTGTTGGTATACCTAAAAGATAATGAAGCGAAACTACGGAATACCAGTGAGAATTTTGCTCTAGCTTTATATGATAGCTCGCTTAGTGCTGATGTCATAGAGTCGCTAGTATCTTCGATAACGGTAATCCGTTCGACCACATGTTTTAGGATTAGCGACGGTAGTTTCTATGCTTGGGAAGGATGTTTTGACGAAGCGGGCAGTTGTCCAGGTACGTGTACGCACGTGTGGAATTACGCTCAGACCATGGCATTCTTATTCCCAGAACTAGAAATCAGTGCCAGACGCACAGAGTTTTTAGAGGAAACAGATGATGAGGGAGCGATGATGTTTAGAGCTCTTCGCAAGATAAATAATGGCAAGCATTGGGATATGCTACCAGCGGCTGATGGACAGTTGGGTTGTGTGACTCGTGTGTATCGGGAATGGCAATTGACGGGCGATGATAAATTCCTCAAAGAAGTATGGGAGGGTGTGTGTTTAGTATTAGAATATGCTCTTAAAAATTGGGATTTAGACGGTGATGGTGTTTTAGATGCCAAGCAGCATAATACTTATGATATTGAATTTTACGGTATTAGTTCGCTTACTAACGTTATCCTCTATGCAGCATTAAAAGCTGGAGTTGAAATGGCAAGATATCTAGGCGAAGATGCCAAGGCCGATAGATGGGACGATATTAGAATTAAGGGCAGTGCTAAGATGGATGAGCTACTTTGGAATGGCGAGTATTATCAACAATCACTTCCTGAAGGCGTAGACATTGATAAGTACAAATACCAATATGGCACTGGTTGTATGACCGACCAAGTGTTGGGACAAGTATTTGCACATGTTTATGGGCTGGGATATATTTTGCCAAAAGAGCATGTTAAAAAAGCCGTGAAATCAATTTTTGATTATAACTACCTTGAAGAGCTTGGTGACCATACAAGTGTTCAAAGGGTATATGCCTTTGACGATGAAGGCGGACTATTGGCATGTTCATGGCCACATGGCGGACGTCCTAAAAAGCCATTTGTTTATAGTGATGAAGTATGGACGGGTATGGAATACCATGTTGCCACACATTTGATATACGAAGGCTATGTAGACGAAGCGATGAAGATTGTGGGAAGCCTACGCCAACGCTATAATGGCGAACGCAGAAGTCCATATAATGAATTAGAGTGTGGTAATCACTATGTACGCTCGATGGCAGCGTGGGGAATGCTTGTGGCATTATCAGGATACACTTTCGACCTACCCAACAATAAAATGGGCTTTGCGCCAGCGGTTGCTGATGATAAGTTCAAATGTTTTTATTCGAATGGCAAGTCGTGGGGTATTTATGAACAAGAAAAGCAAGCAGACGGAACGGTATCACGAAAAGTCAAGGTACTTTATGGTAGCCTAGACGAAATAGAAGTAAACGGCGGCGATTGTAAGATTGTTTAAGCGTTTAAGAATTTGCCATTAAGTAAACGGCAAGCCTTAGAGATGACAAATCATGTCCTCACTAAGGCTTGTTTTCTGATGTTCTCCACAAAGAGATGTTTATGAAGGCAGATTTAAAGATGAAGCCTAGTTGAAAATACCACTAAAACATGATACACTAAGGGAACATAAGTTTGCAAAGAGGTATATGGATGAAATTTATTCACACTGGTGACATTCATCTAGGCGCAAAGCCCGATGTTGAATGTCCTTGGCATGAGCAACGCGAAAAAGAAATATGGAATGGTTTCAAAGCATTAATTGAGACGATAAAGCAGGAAGGTATCGACCTGCTATTAATTGCGGGCGATTTTTTTCATCGCCAACCCTTAGTGCGCGAATTAAAAGAGGTTAATTATTTATTTTCGACTATCCCCGATACTAAGGTGGTAATAATTGCTGGTAATCACGATTACATTAAGGCTAACTCCCAATATCAAAAGTTCGCGTGGAGTGACAATGTCACAGGCATGTGGGGTGATGATTGGCAAGAGTGCCATTTGCCAGAGTTGGATACATGGGTTTATGGCAAAAGCTATCATAGTCGTGAGATTACGCAAGCGGAAGATTTGCGAGGTGTTTATAATAGCAAGGCTGGCAGGCATATTTTAATGTTGCATGGCGGTGATGAAAGCCATACGCCATTTAATAAAGCACAGTTGGCAAAAAGTAATTTTGATTATATTGCTCTAGGACATATCCATCGTCCACAGATACTAGAAGATAATAAGCTGGCATTTTGTGGCGCCTTAGAACCGCTTGACCGTAATGATATTGGCGAGCATGGATACATCAAAGGCGAAATCAATGAGCGTGGCATTAGAACCGAATTTGTGGCGGCCGCAGTTCGTTCATATGTGGTGTTGAATATCGAAACTGACTCTGCGATGGCGCAATTTGAATTGGAAGCAAAAATCTGCGAAGAGATGGCTCAAAATAACAGGAATGATATCTATACAGTGATTTTAAATGGCTATCGCAATGGCGAGATTTTCTTTTCGGCGAAGAATATTATGGAGCTAGGTAATGTTGTTAAGGTGATTGACGAAACCAAGCCAGATTATGATGTAGAGAAGTTATATCTACAGCACAAGGGCAGTTTGATTGGCGATTATATAGAACAGTTTGCGGATAAGGAAAGCGAAGTTGAACAGAAAGCATTTTATTATGGGCTTAATGCCTTACTAGAAGCAAAAGTAGATTGATGTAGCTAATTAGAAAGCGAAGATGAATAAAAGAGTGAATATGAGTAAAGGAGCAAAGATAAATAAGAGAGCAAAGATAAATAAAAAAGCAGGGCAATTGTGAAGATGCACTTGAGCAGGCAAAAGAGGCAAGGTATGAAGCTAAGACAATTAAAAGTACATAATTTTGGAAAATTAAATGATAAAGAAATGTCTTTTGAAGATGGTATCAATATCGTCTATGGCGCTAATGAAAGCGGCAAGACTACTTTTCATGCATTCATCAAAGGAATGTTTTACGGTATCACGAGACAACGTGGGCGAGCATCACGTAATGACTTATATACTAGATACGAACCATGGGAGAATAATAGCTATTTTTCGGGCGTACTGCGCTTTGAAAGTGGTGGTAAGGATTTTCGTATTACTCGCAACTTTTACAAGAATGACATCAAAGAAGAATTTGTCTGTGAAAGTGACGGTGAGAGATTATCAATAGAACATGGTGATATGGATGTCTTGCTAGGGGATGTTAGTGAGACAGTCTTTGATAACACTATTTCAATTGGGCAGATGCGTGGTCGAACTGATGAAAGTTTGTATTCGGAACTGCGCAATTATATGACTAATTACGAGGGTAGTGGTGATTGGGCGTTGGATATGGGGCAAGCCTTAAAATCGCTTAAAAATCAGAAAAAAGAATACGATGCATTGCAACGCCTAGATAAGACAAGGCAAGAGGCACGCAAGCGAGAATTGCAGATGAATATTGATTATTTGCAAAATGAGATAGCTGGGTATGAAGAAAAGGCGACCAATGCAAAAAAAGAGTTGGCGGATAGAGAAAGAGCAATAAAAGAAGAAATAAAGGCTAGTGAAATAAAGGCTAGTGAAATAGAGGCTAACGAAATAAAGGTTAGTGAAATAAAAGCAAATACTGATGAAGCGAAAGCCAAAACGACTAAGACCCAAAGAACATCGAAGATTAAGGCTTCGATATTAAAAAGGATACTTTATTTATCGCCGATATTCTTAGTGGTGGCTATTGAACTTTTCTTTTATGATGAGGTGCCAATAAGGATACGAGTTGTGGCGGGTATTATAGCGACAGTGGCAGCGATAATGTGGTGGATAATTGGTAGGCTTGACAAGCGCACAGTGGATGTAGAGAATGNCCGTGACTACGAGNCAANAATACGAGACGTGGGGGATAGTCTGGAACATTCGGNAAAGCTTCTCGAAGGCAAACTAGAACAACTAGAAGAGATGTACGAAGAAAAGAAAACGCAACTTGATAATTGCCAGATGGATTATTGGGAATATACGGCCAATACTGGAGAAGTCGATGAGAACCAAGTTGAGATAGATGCGTTACAACTTGCCATGGATAGTATTAGCAGAATATCAGCAACAGGAACGCATCGCATGGAGAAGCAATTCCATCAACGTATTTCTGATATTCTAAAAGAAATTACTAATGGAAAATATGACCGCGTAGTACTAGATGACAAACATGAAATCGAATTATATAGTACAGAAAAGCAAATACCGCTTTGGACATTAAGCAAGGGAACAATTGAGCAAGTGTATTTTGCTCTTAGGATGGCAGCATCCGAGATTTTTTGCACAGAAGATATGCCGATTTTGTTAGATGACGTATTTGTAATGTACGATGAAGATAGACTATCATCAGCACTGACATGGCTTGCCAACAATAAAACTCAAGTTATTATCTTTACTTGCAATACACGTGAAGCACAACTTGCCGAGAAACTGAAACTATCAGTAACAAATATTAATCTATAATCTTAAAACCGCTCAAGGGAAGTATATAAACCTGTCATTCTGAGTATAGCGAAGAATTTTGTGGGGGAGCTCCTTCACTGCATTCAGGATGACAAGTGTGCGTTCAAGATGACAAGTTGTGTGTTCAGGATGATAGTTGTTTAGGACGACAGTTGGGCATCTTTATGCTTTTTCAACACTTTTTGAATACGTTCAGCTGGATTGAGCAAATCACTAATCGAAACATCATGATTAAGATTGTCAATAATAAAAGCTAAAAACTTACTCAAATCACAGCTTACATAATAAGGTCGCTCCAAAAGCTCTGGCTTTTGATAAATCAAATTAGTGGTAATTAAACGGTCAAAAATACCCTCCTCATGCGCTTTATCAAATGGTTCCATGCCAGCGGTAAATAAACCGAAAGTCGAGCACATAATAATCTTGCCAGCGTTACGCATCTTCAACTGACTAGCAACTTCTAAGATACCGCCACCAGAAGAAATCATATCATCAATAATAATCACATCCTTGCCAGCCAAATCAGCACCAAGAAATTCATGGGCAACGATAGGATTTTGTCCATTTACAATAGTTGAATAATCACGTCTCTTATAAAACATTCCCATATCAACGCCAAGGCTGTTTGCAAGATAAATTGCCCGACTCATCCCGCCCTCATCAGGGCTGATAACCATTAAGTGGTCGCTATCTATCTTCATCGTAGGGTCAGTTCGAAGGATAGCTTTGATAAATTGATAAACAGGCTGAATGGTCTCAAAACCATTTAGCGGAATGGCGTTTTGCACACGACCATCATGGGCATCAAAAGTGATAATATTTTCCACGCCCATACTTATTAATTCTTGTAGAGCATTAGCACAGTCCAAAGACTCACGACCAGTACGATTGTGCTGACGACTTTCATAAAGATACGGCATAATGACATTGATGCGTCGCGCTTTTCCTCCAACGGCAGCAATAATGCGTTTCAAATCTTGAAAGTGGTCGTCAGGTGACATGCGATTAGACTTACCACGCATGTTATAAGTCAAACTATAATTACAAACATCAACAAGAATATAAAGGTCATCGCCACGAACTGATTCTTTTAAAATCCCTTTAGCTTCGCCAGAACCAAAACGAGGTATTGCCGAATTGATTAAATACGACTCGCGTTCATATCCATCAGTAGCAACACTTTCTTTGTGTCGATAATCTCGCTGGGTGCGCCAACTTACTAAAAAGTTGTCTATTTTTTTACCAATACTTTCGCTACTATTTAATGCAATAACGCCGAGACGAGCTATTGGAAATGTCTCAAAAATATGCTCTGTTGTGCTTGCCATTAGTAATCTCCTCCTGATAATTTTTGTTGAATTCGTATGTCATCACCAATCATCTTTAACATGGTGTAGTTACTAGAAATGCGTGAAAAAACTCGTTCAGAATATATCTGGGCAAAGTCTTCTAATGCCAAATTAGTGGAAATAATTGTCGCTTTTTTGCGCATCAAACGCTCGTTAATACATAAGAAGAGCGAGGATGTAACAAAACTATTAGTAAGCTCGGTGCCTATATCATCAATGATTAAAAGGTCGCAATCGAAAATAGGCTCATTCTTTTCGGCATCTTCTATCTTGTACGAAAAAGTCCCCTTAGCTAATTGGTCAAATAATTCGAAAGCAGAAAAGTAAAGAGTACAAAATCCACGGTTAAGTAAATCTTTGGCAATGCAATGAGATAAGAAAGTCTTACCCACCCCGGTATCGCCATATAGAAATAGGTTGTTAAAAGATGTGCCAAAATCAGCGACAAATTCCTTGGCGCTATCAAGCGCAGTGGTCGCCAATTCGCGGGCATTCAAATCACTTTGACTGTCCTTATAATAATCAAGCGAAAATTTAGAAAAATCAGTGCTTTTTAAAATATCTTTAATATTAGATTGGTCATATAATAATTCAACCGAGGCTTTTTTAAAGCAACTACACTTTTGACCGTCAATATAGCCAGTGTCTTTGCACTGCGGACAATCATAATGCATTTGCAAATAATCTTCAGAAAACCCATGCATAGCAAGTAGGGCGACACGTTCTTCACTAAGAGAGTCAATGGCGTCTCCTAGGTTTAAATCCGTATCAGCCTCACCCAGTAAATTGCGAGCTTTTTGAATACTCAAAGAAGCAATTTCTTGGTCGATTTCTTCTAAACGAGGAATTTTATTATGGGCAATTTCGATATGTTGTTCTAATTCATAGCGATGCCTTAGTTGGCGACGGCTGTATTCAAGAATAATTTCGTCGTATTGGGTATTTTGCAGGGTCACGTAGTTACTCCTTTGCCTTGTTGTTTTGGGATTGCTTCTTTAGTAATTGCTTTTCCAAATTATCAAAATCATAAACACGTTGTGTAAAATTGTTGAACTTAGTTGGTTTTTTGGTTCGGCTAACGCCCTTTTTTGCTGTTGCTTTATTAGTCTGATGAGTTTTATCAAGGTCTGCAATATCTGAAAGTGTACGAACCTTTGCATCATTCCATGTCGTTAAGATGCTATCGGCATAGGGAAAACTAGTCTTGCCAGTAGCTGTAATGGTTCGATTACAAGCTTCAATAATAATATCAAGGGATAGTCCAAAATCATTGAGCCAACGAGCCATTATCTTGACTTCACTGTCAACGGGATTTCGATTACTAACGCCTAGAGCCTTTAAAATCGAAAAATAGTTTTTATTATAAGTATTCGAGGCGGCTTTGGCGGTAGTAATTGAAGTGATGCCCTCTTCGTGCCAAGCTAGTGCAACTTTTTCAATATAGCGAGTGCTTTTATTGCCTTTGGAAACGCAATACTCGATTAAATACTCGATTAATTCTGGTGAAAAATGCAATTCTTCATAGAAATATAGTAGTCGTGAAGAGTCAGTTGGTGAAAGCGTTTTCCCCAAATATTGTTCAGCGATAAAAAGCATTTGCTTAACATCTTCGTTTGCTTTTAGTTCCTTAACCCGTGAAGAACTTAATGCCTTTGGCGCATCAGTTTTGCTAGCATCTTTATCTACTGGCTCTGCCTTAGGTGGTTCGCTAGGTTTTGTATTAGTTTGCGTGGAAAAATCTTCATTACTTAAGTCGAAAAAAGTAATATCAGTAATGTGCTTCTTATCGTCAAATGAAAGATTTAAAACGCCCTTTTTACACCAATACGTTAGTGCTCTTTCAATGTCTTTTTCAGTACAATTCAAAGTATCAGCAATAGTTGCCAATGAGGGTGGGGAAACATGACCTACACTAGAACGTAATAGGTACAAATAAATTTTGATAAATTCGCCATTAGTTTCAGGCATATAGATATCAAGAAAGCGGTTTGATACGAGCGTAAAGTCGTTTGAATTGTTGTTTTGAATGCGTAGCGGGCTCATATAATATCACCATTTCCTTTATTGTTAGTTCAAATATTTAACTCAAAGTCAGTATAGCATAGTTAAATGGGAAATAAAACTCTCTCTTCAAGGACAGGTTAACATAATTTAAAAATCAAACAAAATGTGGATAATGTGGACAACGTGGATAAGCAAGGTAAGCGTAGTAATAGCGTAAAAAAATGGTAGCGGTTATGCACAAAAAAATCCACATGATGAATTCACAAGGGTGTGAATTAAAATGTGGATTATGTGGATAAGTTAGTCGCCAAGGAGGTGTTCTCCTATTTTAACGACATCTCCCGCACCCATAGTTATCAACAAATCGCCGTGGACACAATTTTCTAATAAAAAATTTTCGGCTTCATCAAAAGATGGAAAATAGTAACAGTCAGTTCCTAGCTTTTGAATTGCGTGTTGTAAAACTTCGGAAGTTATACCGATGAGATTTTTCTCGCGAGCGGCATATATGTCACAAAGAACAACTTTGTCGGCTAAGGTTAAAGCGTGGGCGAAATCATCTAATAAAGCGTGTGTTCGAGTGAAAGTATGTGGCTGGAAAACACACCAAGTCGTCTTGTGCGGATAATTTTTGGCAGAAGTTAAAGTTGCCGTAATCTCGGTTGGGTGATGAGCGTAGTCATCTATGATGGTAACTCCACCAATCTCGCCTTTGTATTGAAAACGACGGTCTGTTCCCGAAAAGTTTAAAAATCCTTTCTGAATAGCCAAGACGTCTAATCCTAATTTAAGCCCCAGCGCTATCGAAGATAAAGCATTAGAAACATTGTGCAAACCTGGAACTTCTAGTGAAAATGTTCCCACTAAACGATTGTCTTTGATACAATCAAAAGTTGGCAATCCCATATTGTCAAAAACAATGTTATTAGCAGTATAATTAGCCTTGGTTTCAAGAGCATAGGTAATTATTTCGCAAGGTAAGCCGTTGGTAAGTTCGTCAAGATTAGGAATATCACCGTTGATAATTAAAGTTCCATCTGCTGGCAATTTTTCTGCAAATAAACGGAAAGAATTACGAATATCATCAAGGTCTTTGAAAAAATCAAGGTGGTCAGCATCAATATTGAGAATAATGCTGATTTTGGGACTGAATTCTAAAAAGCTGTTAGTGTATTCGCAGGCTTCAGTAATAAATGTTCCTGAGCTGCCAACGCGAATATTGCCATTGATTGCTGGCAATATCCCACCTACTGAAATTGTCGGGTCCAAACCGCCATCCATTAAAACATGCGACATCATCGACGTGGTGGTAGTCTTACCATGAGTTCCGGCTACAGCGATAGGAGTATCATAATTATTCATGATTTGTCCTAGTAATTCAGCGCGCGTAAGCGACGGGATTTTATTCTCAATAACACGAATAAGTTCGGGGTTGTCCGAACTTATAGCGGCGGTATATACAACTACATCAATATCACTAGTAATATTTGCCGCACTTTGAGGATAGTTGATGTACGCTCCTAGAGCAGTTAGTTTTTTAGTCAATGAACTTTCTTTGGCATCTGATCCTGAAATAGTAAAACCCTCTTTTAAAAGAATTTCAGCTAATCCGCTCATGCTAATTCCGCCAATTCCGATAAAATGTAAATGTATTGGCTGATTAAAATCTATCGTATACATGTAAGTTGCTCCTTAAATATCGTCTACTTATAACAAAGTGGACAAGTCCACTTCAACTACTATTATAGTAGTATAACCGTTGTCTTATCAAATGAAAAGAGTTCTTTTGCCTATAATAGTAAAATGTAAGTAAACTTAGGTGAAATTCTATAAAAAAATATCCGAAAAAATGTAAATTTTGTAAAAATCGTTCACTAAAACAGTAAAGTGTGCTATAATTAAATACTATATTAATAGTAGCCATAGATATTTTTGGACAAGGGGTGATTGTATGATTAAGAAAGAAATGATCGCCATGTTGTTAGCCGGGGGACAAGGAAGTCGCTTGGGAGTTCTGACAGACAAAGTGGCAAAGCCAGCAGTAGCATTTGGAGGCAAATACAGAATCATTGATTTTCCGTTGAGTAATTGTATCAATTCGGGGGTCGATACGGTTGGGGTTCTTACGCAGTATCAGCCACTTAGGTTGAATGCGCATATCGGTATCGGAATTCCTTGGGATTTGGACCGAAATGTCGGTGGGGTGACTGTTTTACCGCCATACGAGAAAAGCGAGAATAGCCAATGGTACACCGGAACAGCTAATGCCATCTTCCAAAATATTGACTATATGGATAGTTACAATCCCGAATATGTCTTGATTTTATCGGGAGACCATATTTATAAGATGGACTATGAAGTGATGTTGAATTTTCACAAAGCCAATAAAGCTGATGTGACGATTGCGACAATGCCGGTGCCTTATGAAGAGGCCAAACGTTTTGGCATCATGATTACGGACGAGAATGGTCGTATTACTGACTTTGAAGAAAAACCAGAAAATCCAAGAAGCAATCTTGCCTCAATGGGGATATATATATTTAGTTGGGCGACACTCAAAGAATCTTTGTTAGCCCTTAAGGAACAAAAAGGATGCGATTTCGGCAAGCATATTTTGCCATATTGTCATGGTAATGACAAGCGGTTGTTTGCCTATGAATTCAATGGATATTGGAAAGACGTTGGAACGCTAGAGTCTTATTGGCAAGCCAATATGGAATTAATCGATATTGTTCCAGAATTTAATCTATACGAAGAGTTTTGGAAAGTTTATACCAAAGGTGATATTATCAGACCGCAGTACATTTCTGGTGAAGCTAAGGTTGAACGCAGCTTGATTAGTGAGGGCGCAGAGATTTATGGTGAGGTCTACAACTCAATTATTGGAGCCGATGTAATCATTGGTAAAGGAGTAGTGGTTAGAGACTCGATTATTATGCGACATGGACGCATTGGCGAGGGAACTAATATAAATAAGGCAATTATCGCTGAGAATGTTATGATTGGACATAATGTTACTATTGGATATGGCGAAGAGGCACCGAATGTGTTAAAACCAGATGTATATGGTTTTGGTATTGTCACTATCGGGGAGAGAGCAATTATCCCTGATGATGTTATTATTGGCAAGAATACAGTAATTAGTGGTATTACAACCAAAGAGGACTATCCCGAAGGTGCACTAGCAAGTGGTGGTGCGATAGTAGAAAAGGATGGTGATGGCGAATGAGAGCACTAGGAATTATTTTAGCAGGTGGCAATAACCTTAAGATGCGCGAGCTATCAGAAAAGCGTGCAATAGCAGCGATGCCAGTAGCTGGCAATTACCGTAGCATTGACTTTTCACTTAGCAACATGGCTAATTCGCACATCCCAAAAGTAGCAGTGTTAACGCAGTACAATGTCAGGTCGCTCAACGAACACTTAAGTTCATCAAAGTGGTGGGATTTTGGGAGAAAGCAAGGCGGACTTTTCGTTTTCGCTCCGACAGTTACCATGGACAATAGTTGGTGGTATCGAGGAACGGCAGATGCGATATTCCAAAATTTAGACTTTTTAAAAAACAGCCATGAACCATATGTAATAATTGCCTCTGGCGATGGCATTTACAAATTGGATTACAATAAAGTATTAGAATACCATATCGACAAACATGCCGATGTGACAGTGGTTTACACTGAATGCAAAGAAGGTGACATTAGCCGTTTTGGCGTTCTCAAGATGAACGAAGATAGTCGTATCCAAGAATTCGCCGAAAAACCGATGTTATCAGCTTCTAATATGATATCAGCGGGTATCTACATTGTTAGAAGAAGGCAATTAATTGAGATGATTGAAAAATGTGCGCAAGAAGACCGCCACGATTTTGTTAATGATGTGCTAATTAGATACAAGGACACAAAGAAAATTTATGGATATAAATTAGATACATATTGGAGCAATATTTCCACGGTGGAGTCTTATTACAAAACCAATATGGACTTTTTGGATTTGGCAGTTAGAAAGCATTTTTTGATGGATGGACCACCAGTCTATTCTAAGATTGATGATTTATCACCGGCCAAATATAATCACGGCGGAGTTGTCAAGAATAGCTTGGTATCTAGTGGTTGTATTATTAACGGCTATGTTGAGAACTCAATTCTTTTCAAAAAAGTGTTTGTTGGAAGTAATTGTGTGATTAAGAATTCTATTATTTTAAATGATGTATATCTAGGCGACAACACGCATATTGAAAATTGTATTGTCGAAAGTAGAGATACAATTCGTTCAGACTCATATTATTGCGGAGATGGTGAGATTAAAGTAGTAGTGGAGAAGGGCGAGAGATATGTTATATGATGATACCAGGGTCAAAAGGTCATGTTCTATGCTTGCATGAAAAACATGACTTTGAGACCCGCAACAACATGAGAAAGTAGCCCGATTAGGGCGGATTTCGAATGTTGTTAGGATTTCGGGAGCACAAAGTGCGGAGAAAGCCGTAGGTATCAGGGCAAGAGATATGTTATATAACAGTGGGCGATTACGTTTACTGTTAAATATATAAGGAAACCAAAGGAGAACACTGGTATGAACATAACAGATGTGAGAGTGAGGAAGGTCACAAAAGAAGGAAAAATGAAAGCAGTAGTTTCGATTACAATTGATGAAGAATTTGTGGTACACGACATCAAGGTAATTGAAGGAGAGAAAGGACTTTTCATTGCAATGCCAAGTAGAAAGTCGGCAGATGGAGAATATCGTGATATAGCACATCCGATTAATTCTGATACTCGTGAGAGAATTCAGAATATCATCTTAGACCAATACAAGTTTGTGATGGAAACAGAACCAGCAGAAGCCCCAGCAGCTATTGATGAAGATAGTATTGTTGAGGAATAACATCAGGTGTGACATAATAGTGGTTGTGATTGCACGCAAGTAATAAGACGTGCATATTAATAAAAATAGCGTAGCTAGAGTTTTACTCTATAGCTACGCTATTTTTATGTAATAGGGTAGTACACCTAGTTAGTATATAAAAACGCTCCGCGGGATGCACACTCGCTTAATAGGCAGAATGCTCGGTGTGACGAGTCTGCAAGCAGACTCGCAGGGCGTTAGCCGGCTTGATGAATATCTGTATTCCAGAAAGTATTTCCAGCAGGACCACCATCAAAACCGCTGACACTAATAGTTCCATAAGATGAGCAGTCAAAATACAAAGTATAGTTTTGTCCACGGTAAACCGCAGTAGTTGAGTTTGCTCCTTCAAAAACAGCAACATTCGAATTGAAGACTGTATCTCCAGACTCTCCATCATGGATAGAGAAACTAAAGCTTCCAGCATCTATCGCACTAATGTTGATGTAGCGGAAACCACCAGATGAGCCATTCGTATAATATCCGCTAGGAGGTAAATAATCGCTAGTAGCAGATGCAGGCACATCAGTCGGTGTTGGTGTACTTGTTGGTGCAGGGGTATTCGTTGGTGCTGGCGTATTCGTCGGCATTGGTGTATTTGTCGGTTCTGGCGTTGGAGTAAATGTTGGCGCAGGTGTCGGTGTCTCAATTATAGGCTCGCCCTTAATTGGAGTCCTAGTTGCAGACACGCTCACTTGCGCCTCTTCGGTTGGAAGCACAGTGACCTCGGCAGCTTGAGTAACAGCAGGGGTAGGTGTAATAACAACCTCTTCATCTTTTTTCTTGCCACAACCAGCTATTAATGCAATGACACAAAATGTCAAAATTATCGTCGTTTTTTTCATAAGAATAATCCTCCTATAGCATTTTAGTACTTAATACTACTTATATAAGTATAATAGCACAAAATGAAGAGTTTCACAGCATTTATTTTTTTCGTGGAAAAGTATGTTGGAATTTTTTGGTTGCCAAAATTTATTTTTAAAAACTATCAAAAGCAAGTGGAATTTGATATACTTTAACAAAGGCAAATGGGGAGGAAGAAAAGTTGTTTTATAAAAACCAAACAGACGAACAGAAAAACACCTACAAAAGATTGTTGACAATCATGGGTGAATTGACAAACTTATTTTCAGAGAGCAATAATCCCTTTTTGCATTACAGGGCACATGAGAATATCTTTTGTAAGAGTTTCATTGCGGAAAATTTGGCACGCTATGATTGTTCAGCTGATGCCATAAAAGACAAAATTGGCATTGGTTTGAAAACATGGGTGGGTGGTGACGACCAAAAAGTTGCAGAGTTTGGTAAATTAAAGGGAAATTATGCTGGTTTGAAAGGACTGGACTTAGTTATTCAGATAGCGAAGTACAGGAATGAACGAATTCGCATAACTAAAAATATTCATGGGATAGATATTATGATTTATCATATTGTCAAGCGTATTCCAAAAGCTATGCAAATCTTAGAAGGTGCATTTGATTATATTGATATTGATGGCATAAAACTATTAACTGAAAGAGGAAATAAAAACAATACTTATTTTACAGACGGAAAACATACATATCATTTTAGCACATCAAAAAATACGCTGTATATGCTTTTTGATGATTTGCAAGAAGTAGATGTATTTAATGTTGATATTATAGATGACCCATATCAGTATTTAGTGTCTCTAAAAGAGCAAAGTAGTATCTTGACGACTAAAGAAGAAAAAGATGTTTGCTATGAAAATCAAATTTGTCTTAGATTATATTCATACCGAAATGGTGAGAAATTTGTTATGAGTAAATCGGGATTGAATCAGTGGAATGCGAGTGGAAGAAAACGTAATCCAAACGAAATATATATCCCATATCCAATAGAAGACAGGAAGAGCAATGAAGGATTTTTTCCACCACGTGATACAACTTTTAATCTTGAGTTGCCAGATAAGACGGTTATAAGTGCGAAAGTTTGTCAAGCAGGTGGAAAAGCAATCATGAGTAATCCTAATAATATTTTAGGCGAATGGTTACTAAGGGAAGTTTTCGAGGTAAAAGAGGGAACTTTGATAACATATGAGATGTTAGAAGTGTATGGTATAGATTCTGTGGTATTCACAAAGAGAGCTGAAGGGGAATATGCTATAGATTTTTCTGGTATTGGAACATACGAAGAATTTATAGAAAACAGTTGATTTAATGGTATTGTGTTTAGTCGAAATATATCGTAAAATAGGAATTGCAACGCGCCGCAATTTCTAGGAGGTAAATATGAAAAAATACAAATGTGCAAGCTTTTTTGCAGGTGTCGGGGGAATTGACTTTGGATTTGGCAATGATAAATTTGAAGTTGTATATGCAAATGAATTTGATGAAAAGGCAGCAGATACATATGAGCTAAATTTTCCGAAAATAAAAGTAGATAGACGAGATATAAACGTTGTTAGAAACGATGAAATACCAGAGTTTGATATTATGTTAGCGGGTTTTCCGTGCCAAGCATTTTCCATAGCGGGACATAGACAAGGCTTTGATGATGAGAAAGGACGAGGAGAATTGTTTTTCCAGTTAGCTAGAATAATTGAAGACAAAAAGCCCAGAGTGATTTTCCTTGAGAATGTTAAAAACTTGGTTGGACATGATAATGGCAACACATATAGAGTGATAATAGAACAATTGGAATTATTGGGATACAAGGATAAAATAGAGCCGTTGGTCATGAATGCCATGCATTATGGAAATGTGCCTCAAAACAGGGAAAGGATTTATATAGTAGCATTTAGGGAAGAAGAGGATTATAAAAAATTCAAAATGCCCAAACCCATTGAGTTGAAAAGTAAACTAAGTGATGTGATAGACTTTGACGCGAAGGTTGATGCCAAATATTATTACAATTCTACAAATTGCACTTTCCACAAAGAATTAAAAGAGAAAGTGATTAATAGCGATACAGTATATCAATGGCGAAGGATATATGTTAGAGAAAACAAGAGTAATGTATGTCCGACCCTAACAGCTAACATGGGAACAGGGGGACATAATGTGCCTCTTATATTGACTAAAGATGAACAAATCAGAAAACTAACACCACGAGAATGTTTTGATATACAAGGATTTCCGGATACATTTAAGTTACCAGAAGATATGGCTATGACACATTTGTATAAGCAAGCAGGAAATTCAGTAGTGGTTAAGGTGGTAAAAAGGATTGCTGATAATATAGTAGAAATACTGTCATAAAATAAGGTGGTTTATATGTAATGATATGGAAGAAGCAATTATAGAGCGAAATAAGCCATTATATGAATGGAGGTAAGAGATGTTAAAAATGCAAGACAGCACTATGAAGGAGCAAGTTCAGACATTATGTGTATATTATGCGAGACTTCATAGCGAAGACCCAAAAAGAAGAAAAATTACAAATAAATACAAAGATTTAGAATTGTTAACGGGAATAAATTCAAATACAATAAAGCAATGGACCGACACACTAGATCCAAAATTTGATAACGGGAGAAAAGGGTATCACCAAATAACATTAGAAAAGCATAATAAAGATTTAAAAAGGTTATATGATGAATATGGAACGATTAGTATGGAGAAACTAGAAAAAAGAGTTTTTGAAATTGAGCGTTCACTTAGAGGGAATACGGATAATCAATTAACAATAGCTGATAAAGTGGTTAATCTGTATAGTATAAAAACCAAAGACGATGATACAGCAGAGGCAATTATCAGTGGTAACAAAGTAGTCGAGATAAATAATCTGAATTGGTATAGAGGAAAGATACGAGAAGGAGACCTTATTTTTATTGCCCTAGGAGGAGATCGCAAACCTTGGAATAATGGGTTGGTAGGGCTGGCAAAGGTAAGCCGAGGTCCGTATGAGGCAGGTAGCTATACAAATAATTTTAAAATTGAAATTGAAATGCTGATAAAATTCCCAGTGGAACTTACACCAAAAGATTTCTATTATTACCCGAATATTAGAGATGTGATAAATATTGGACCGGCGCTTAAGGGCGTACCAAATCAAGCGATTAATCGCGTGCCATATGTGGGTGCGATGTCTATTTTTCGCGCAATAATAGATATTTTTCCAGAAAAAAAAGAAGTCATCACAGATATAGTTGGATTAAAAAACATGAGGAATATTACTAATTATATTCCAAAGTTGGATGGGAAGGGAGAAAGAGATAGAAAAGATGTATTTGAATCATTAGAAAATGATTTTGAGGGAAGTGTGGATTTAGAAGATACTTTGGGCTGGGATAGCGAAAAAGCGGAATGGCTCGATGAGATAGATATGGGCAACGAGGAAATCATAGAGACTATAAAAAAACGAGAAGAAGAAAAAAAAGACCTGATGAAAAGTTCTCTGGCAAGGCAGAAAACACAAATCAGTATTTCGAGAGATTTTCATAGTGTATATGAATTGTTTAGAAAGTATCAGCGGTTTACAGAGTATGCTTCGGAAAATGAAGCATTTGATTTGAAAAATATTGAGAGTAGTATGGTTCTATCGCCCGATTTCCAAAGAGATGATGTATGGACAAAGAAGAAAAAAGTTCAGTTGATTGAAAGTATTTTGTTGGGAATTCCACTGCCAGCATTTTATTTTTCGGAAGATGTAAATGGGAATTTTTTAGTGGTGGATGGGAAGCAAAGATTGAATGCTATTTTTTCGTTTATAATGGGTAAAGTTGAATTAGATTCACGCTTAAGGTTTTTGGCAGTAGACGCAGATAGTAAAAAGAGCGTGAGGTTTGACGAGTTACAGCCTAAAATACAGAGAAAAGTTGAAGATTTTCCGTTGATGTGCCATGTTATTGGAATTGCAACCCCGCCATTTTTGCGAAATGAAATCTTTGTCAGGGTTAATAGGGGTGGAGTGCCATTAAATCAGCAAGAAATTAGAAATGCAGTAAATGTAGGAAAGGTAACGTTGAGATTATTAAATCGAATAACAGAGGACGATGGTTTATACATTGTTCCTACGAAGCGAAGAAAAGATCAGTATATTGCGTTGAGGTTTTTTGCGTTATATCTAGCCACCAAGGACGATGAATTTAAAGAGGCATATGATTTTAAACACAGATATGATAATATGGATAATTTTTTGGATTTCGTAATGAAATACATTAATACTCTGGAGATAGAAGAAATTGATGGTTTGTTTGAGCTTTATGAAAGAGCATTTACTAGTGCGCAATTTGTATTTAAAGATGGAAGTTTGGGTAGTTTCACAAGAAGTAATAGCAATGTTGTAAATATGAATATTTTTGAAACATGGATGTTAGTCATGAGTGATTTTTCAGGAAGTAAAGTGAAAAACAATGTGAAAATTTTCGTGCAATGCTATGAAGAATTGGTGAATGATGAGGATTTTTTAGATAACATTTTATATCTGAGAGATAACAAAGATAAGGTGTGGAAGCGAATGGAATATGCGGAACAGATTAGAAGAAAGATTGAGGATGAAATTGTATGATTAAAACATTGGAAGTTCAAAATTATAAATCGTTCGCAAATAAAACAAAAATCGACCTTACTAATTTAAACATAGTAACAGGTGTGAATTCTAGTGGGAAATCATCTATCTTAGAAGCAATATTACTTATGGCGCAGAGAAATGAAAGAGATATACTCAACGGAAGTTTGATTTCTGTTGGGAGTTTTCAAAGTATTCGCAATAACCAAACTACAGATAAGCATATCAGCATAGAGATAGTTACGAAGTCCGGAGAAAATGTTAGTATGCAATTAATGGACAATGTGCCAGTTAGTACTAAAAACGATGGGGATGAAACCTTAATTAACGAGCAAAATGTATTGTTCTTATCTGCAGAACGCATAGGCGTGAAAGATTTGTATGACAAAAGCAATAAATATGAAATTTTCGACCCACAGGGCAACTATTTGATTAGCCTACTTGCAGAGAATGCTAGTAACTTTGAACTGGGGAAGAAATATTTGGAGCTATTCCCTAAAAGCTTTTCGCAAAGAGAGTTCTATGTAGATTTGCCATTATTTGAGCCAAAGACATCGGCAGAAAATGAAGAAAAATATAATAGAGGAAATTCTTTACTAGATGTTATAAATACGTGGATGGAATTGCTAACAGGATATATAGTTGAGTGCAAGGGAGTTGAGGATACTAATTACATAAAACTCACATATTTGAAGGATAATGATCCTAGCAAATCTTATAAACCACAACATGTGGGAACGGGAGTAACATTCGTATTATTTCAGTTGATTGCAGTTTTTTTGGCGCCAGAAGATTCAATTGTCCTTGTGGAAAACCCAGAAATACATTTGCACCCAAAACTTCAAGCAGATTTAGCATATTTTTATATGTGGGCAACAAGAGCAAATAAACAAATTTTGTTGGAAACACATAGCGACCATATCTTTAATTCGTTTAGGCTCTTTAAATCACGAAAGGAAGAATGTTCTATCTTTTTCGTTTCTAATAATGATAATGAAGATAGTAGCAAAGGTACTACGTCGATAGTTGAAGAAATAAAGATTGGAACTTACGGAGAGATAATTAATGACCGAGAAGGACTTTTTGACCAATTTTGCATAGATTTAGAAAGAATGACGGAGCCGTGGCATGAAAGAAAACATTAAGGTTAATATATTTTCGCTATTAAATAGGTGGTCGCTTCAATCTAGCACAGACGATGAAGTGAAGGAAAAAATGAACATATTGCGGGATGGGATAAAGGAGCAACGATTTTATTTTAGCAATCGTGTTTTTGAGATGCCAATAATAAGAGAAGTGTATATGAACAATATAAGAAGTGTGTTGAATAATAAAGATTTGGCAATGAGAATTATTATGGGGGTGCAAGAAGGCGCAAAACGGTTAAGTGAAGGGGATAACGAAGCAGAACACATTTGCGATGTAAAGAGATTTTTGAGAGAAGCAGAAAATGAAAGTGATATACAAGTAGTTTTGCAAAGAATGGAGGCGGAAAATTTCCCAGCCACATTATATTCTGTTAGTGTAGATACCCAAAAAATGATATCAGACAATATTGCACATTTGGTTTCAGATAATTACGAGAGTGGACTTCAAAAGTATCTAGAATCCTACATTAAAGAATATTATGATAGAGCAAAAGAAATGGGTGAAAACTTGGAAGAAAATAAAATGATAGATAATTTTGATCCCAAGGATGAATCGTCATTTCCTCATATTCATATTAAAATCAAGAGAAAGAAAGTAGCGATAAACTTGATTGATATTTTTTTTGATGAAGATAAATTAATGAAACATGGCACTATTTCCTTAGAAAATGACTTGAATAAAAAAGTGCTAAAGGAATTGCAAAAAAATAGATTTAAGACGTTTTAAGTAGTAGCCGTCAGAAGGGATTAGCAAAATAATAGAACTTTATTTTTCCTATACATATTGCATTTTTGGGTTAAATAGATTATGCTGAGTGGACATGTGTGAAAACACATGTCTACAGTGTATATACAACAAGAAAAAAGCACCAAGATATAGCTATAAAAAATCAATTTTGAGGGTAGGAAAACATTATGGGTCAATTAACGCAAAAATTGAAACAACACCAATTAATAAATTGCTTATTAACACTAAAGGGAAATCCTAAAGCATTAGTGTTAATGGAGCCGCTTTGGGGTATTCCTGCGTATCTAATTGCGCCGTTTGCGACGTTATATATGCAAGCAAGAGGGATTACTGATATCCAAATAGGTCTGATTTTATCTATAGCGACTGTTGTTCAAGTGATGGCGGCTTCGGTTGGTGGGATTGTGACAGACAAATTCGGACGAAAGACGACGACAATGTTTGGCGACATTACGGGTTGGACACTGCCTTGTCTCATTTGGGCGGTTTCGGGTAATTTTTGGATGTTTTTAATTGCTGCGATATTTAATAGTATGGAGCAGGTCAACCAAACAGCATGGTATTGTTTTTTGAACGAAGATGCTGAGCCAGACCAATTGGTAAATATTTGGAACTGGGTATTGATTGCCGGGAATATCAGCGTATTTTTTGCACCAATCTCAGGACTATTAATAGAAAAAACTTCATTAATAGCGGTGATGCGAGTGCTGTATTTTATGTTTGCCGCTTTTATGACTATTAAAAATGTTTTGACTATAAAATATACAAAAGAAACTAAGCGTGGAATTATTAGAAAAGCAGAAACTAAAAACCAGTCTGTTTGGAGTATGTTCAAAGAATATAAAAAATTAATCCCTCAGACTCTGCGAAGCAAAAAAATGCTTTATACTTTGGCAATCATGGTTATCTCACAGTGTACATATATTGTTTCTAATAGTTTCTTTTCATTGTATACAACTTCGGTTTTAGGAATTGGCGAAAGTGCGCTAGCAATATTCCCGATTTTCAAAGCAGCAGTAACATTGATATTCTTCTTTGCAGCACCGAAAATCCTTGAGCGCATTTCTTTGGAAGTGCCGATGTTTGTAGGAATAATGTTGTTCATTGGCTGTCAGTTGTTACTAATTTTTTGTCCACCAGGAAACTTACTATTGCTACTTGTCTACGCACTAGTTGACGCTGTGGCATGTGCCCTTGTTATTCCTCGTAAGGAAGCAATGTTGGTTAAGAACGTTGATGAAAAAGAAAGAGCTAGAATTTTGAGTTTATTATTGATGCTATCATTGTTTGCGTCAATCCCATGTGGATACATTGCCGGTTGGCTATCAAGCCTTAATCGCCAATATCCATTTATCTTGAACTTGGCATTATTTATCTTAATGGCGATTATCGTACCAATAAGTTGGCTTAGAACGAGAGAAGTTAGAAGATAGAGTAAGAGTCTGCTTGCAGACTCGCCGAGCCGAGCGTACTTCCTATTAAGCGAGTGCGCATCCCGCGGAGCGTTATTATATAATAGGTGCAACTTTCTATTATATAATAAGGAGTCTGCTTGCAGAGCAGACTCGTCGAGCCGAGCGTACTTCCTATTAAGCGAGTGCGCATCCTGCGGAGCGTTATTATATAATAGGCGTAACTTCCTATTAAAATATACGACTAAAATTAGAATATAGGTAGGGAACAGACAGTGAAGAACTTAAAACAGAAGGTAAAGCAACATCAATTAATCAATTCATTAATAACATTAAAGGGAAATCCAAAAGCGCTAGTATTAATGGAGCCACTTTGGGGCATTCCATTTTATCTAATTGCGCCGTTTGCGACGCTATACATGCAAGCAAGGGGAATTACTGATATTCAGATAGGGCTTATCCTATCCATAGCAACAGCCATTCAGATGGTGGCATGTGCACTTAGCGGAGTCATAACGGACAAATTCGGACGAAAGCGGATAACGCTTTTCGGCGATAGTGTGGGTTGGGGTATACCATGTCTTATTTGGGCGATTTCGGGTAACTTTTGGATGTTTTTAATAGCAGCAATGATTAATGGCACAGAGCGAATTGGCTCGACGGCGTGGTATTGCTTTTTAATCGAGGATGCTAAACCAGACCAGTTGGTTGGTATTTGGAACTGGGTGCTGATTGCAGGGAATATTAGCGTATTTTTTGCTCCCATCGCTGGGCTACTTATAGGCAAAACCTCACTAATAGCAGTAATGCGAGTGCTATATTTTATTTTTGCAGTATTTATGATAATTAAAGTTTTCGTGACTTACAAATATACCAAAGAGACCAAACAAGGAATTGCTCGGCAAAAAGAGAGCAAAAACCAGTCTATCATTAGTATGCTAAAAGAATATAAAAAATTAATTCCGCAGACGCTAAAAAGAAAGAAGATGCTATATGCTTTAGCAATTATAATTGTTCTACAATGTACAAATATTATCACGGCTAACTTTTTTGCACTGTATGCGACTTCTGTTATTGGGGTCAACGAAGGAATGATAGCGATATTTCCGATTTTTAAAGCAATGATGGTACTAGTATTTTTCTTTGCGGCACCTAAAATACTTGAACGCCTTTCATTAGAAGTACCGATGTTTACGGGAACGACGCTCTATGTTGTTTGCCAGTTACTATTAATTTTTTGCCCACCAGGGAATTTACCAGTGTTACTTATCTATGCGCTAGTTGATGCGGTGGCGTTTGCCCTTGTTATTCCTCGTAAGGAAGCGATGGTGATTAATTACACAGATAAAAATGAACGTGCGCGAGTTTTAAGCTTGTTGACGATGCTGTCATTGGTGGTTTCAATTCCATGTGGATACATAGCGGGCTGGTTATCTAGTCATAGCCGACAATATCCATTTTTCTTGAATTTGGCGTTGTTTGTCGCAATGGCGATTGTCATACCGATTGGTTGGCTTAGGACAAGAGAAGTTAAAAATAAAATATAGGCAGGGAATAAAAATGAATACTCTAAGTCAAAAGATAAGGCAACATCAACTAATCAATTCGCTACTAACATTAAAGGGGAATCCAAAAGCCTTAGTGCTAGTGGAGCCGTTTTGGGGCATTCCATATTATTTGATTGCGCCATTTGCGACATTATACATGCAAGCAAGAGGAATTAGTGATATTCAAATAGGCCTTATCCTATCAGTGCTGACGGCAGCTCAAGTGGTAATGTCAGCGTTAAGTGGAGTTGTAACGGATAAATTTGGGCGAAAGTCAGCGACGATATTTGGCGATTTTATGGGGTGGATTATGCCTTGTCTTATCTGGGCCATATCGAATAATTTTTGGATGTTTTTAATAGCGGCAATATTTAACAGCGCCGAGCGTCTTGCAGGGACAGCATGGGTTTGTCTTTTGAACGAAGATGCAAAGCCAGACCAACTGGTAAATATTTGGAATTGGATATTAATCGCAGGAAATATCAGTGTGTTTTTTGCTCCTATTTCGGGACTGTTGATAGGAAGGACCTCCTTGATAGCGGTAATGCGAGTGCTATATTTTATTTTTGCAGTGCTAATGATAGTTAAAAATGTTTTGACATACAAGTATACAAAAGAAACTAAACGAGGAATTGCGCGGATAAAGGAAACCAAGAACCAGCCTATCATTAGTATGCTAAGAGAATATGAAAAATTAATCCCCCAGACCCTAAAGCGCAAGAAAATGTTATATGCTTTAGCAATTATAATTGTTTTGCAATGCACAAGTATTGTCACGACTAACTTTTTTTCATTATATACGACCTCAGTTTTAGGGGTTAGTGATGCCATGATAGCGGTATTTCCGATTTTCAAGGCGTCGGTGATGTTGATATTCTTCTTTGCAGCACCGAAAATCCTCGAACGTATTTCATTGGAAGTGCCGATGTTTGTAGGGACAATGCTACTAATTGGTTGTCAATTGATACTGATTTTTTGTCCACCAGGGAATTTAACGATGTTGCTTATCTACGCACTAGTTGATGCTATAGCCTTTGCATTAGTTATTCCTCGCAAAGAAGCGATGGTGATGAATTACGTTGATGAAAAAGAACGAGCTAGAGTTTTGAGTTTATTGGTGATGCTATCAGCAATTGCCTCAATTCCATGTGGTTACATTGCCGGCTGGCTATCAAGCATTAATCGTCAATATCCGTTCTTCTTGAATTTGACGATGTTTGCCGCGATGGCGATGGTATTAGTAGTTGGCTGGTTACAGACTAAAGGAAATGCAGGGAAGAGCACGGTTTAGTTAAACCATATTTTGCCATGCTAAATTATAACAAACTTATGACAGCTTAACAGAAATAATTCAATTCTTGGCTTACTATATTGATGCCAATTCGAGGATTTTTCTGGGAGGCTGTCTTTGTTTTTTGTCAAAAAGCATTAAAGTATTAACCGCTTTCATAGTTGAGAGCTTGACCTTAAAGCAACTCGATAATGTATTGATATACCATAGAACTGTTGATAAAACGAACAAAGGACAGTAACAATCACTAAAAGGAGGGCAAGGCTAAGGATGGAAAAGAACTTAGGAAAAAATAGAAGTGAAATATTAAAATTTTGTACCTATTTAAAAGATGAGGAAAAAAGCAAGGCAACAATTGAGAAATATGAAAGAGATGTGAGAAAATTTTTAGATTTTTTAGAGGACGTTTGTAAAGCGACAAATAAAATATCAAAAGATGTAGTGCTAGATTATAAGGAAATGCTAATGAGTGAATATGAAGCCAGCAGTGTCAATTCAATGTTAGCAGCCCTTAATCAATACTTATCCTTCATTGGCAAGGAAGAATGTAAAGTTAAACAAATTAAAATCCAAAGGAAAGCATTTTTAGAAGATGACAAATGCTTAACCATCAAGGAGGCCAGAAAACTCATGTCAAAAGCAGAGCAAATGGGAAAGGCGCGCCTAAAGGTGGTTATAGAAACGCTTTGTGATACGGGTATTAGAGTAAGTGAGTTGGCATTTTTCACAGTAAAGGGAGTAAGGTCAGGAATTATAAAAATTCATAATAAGGGTAAAACGAGGATAATTGCCTTGACTAACAGTCTGAGAGTAAAGTTATTGCGTTATGCAAAAGATAATAACATTAAAAACGGTTTGATTTTTGTAACCAGAGCGGGGAACACAATTAATAGAAGTAATCTTTGGCGAGAGATAAAAGAGATTTGTATTGAAGCAGGAGTAATTCTTAAAAAGGGATTCCCTCATAATTTCAGAAGATTGTTTGCCAGAAACTACTATGAAGTTGAAAAAGATATTGTCGGTCTAGCAGATATTATGGGGCATAGCCAAATAGAGACAACGAGACTATATACGATGGTAACATATCGGGAGTTTGTCAAAAAACTAAAGAACATAGCAAGTATTTCAAAAAAATAACAACATAATCGGAATTATGTTGTCGTTGGATTGTGCTTAACCACCTTATAATTAAGGTATAGGACAATATTTATCTTAGTATACCAACTTAAAGGTAAAAAGTCTACAACAAAATAGCAATTTTTATTATTTTTTGCAAAACACATGTGATTTTACTGAAGAAACCAGTCGCAAAGTGGAGATGTTTTAATTCTGGACGTCAAAATAAGAAGTTTCTTAATGTTTTCAAAAAAATAAGACCGTACTTTATATATATTTTTAAAAAATAGGATTATATTCTTTAGTTTTACAGTAATTGAAACCTCTTTTTTTAATTTAGTAGCACATTTTGTGTAGCTCTACAACATAATTCCGATTATGTTGTAGGGCTATTTTTTTGAAGAAGAAGGGAGAAATACACTATGTACAAGGCAACGGAAATACTATCATTACCAATCAGAGATATCAAAGAAGGAGAGTGTCGCGGGAAGGCACGCAATATTTTGTTTGGAGCAAAACAAGGTCAATATTATCTTGAACTGGACAAAAGTTGTTTAGGACAAGCAGAAGTTCTAGCAAAAGAAAGCATCGCCAGCATTGGGGAGAGCTTCATCCTAATTGAAAAGGAAAGCGATATTAAAAGAGTGTTATCAGCAGATGAGGCATTATGCGCAAATCTAAGAAAAAGCTATGTATTGCTGGGAGTAGAAGTCATTAGTGAAACTGGATGCCATCTAGGAAAGATTATAGATTTTGTTATTGATAGAAGTGGAGTTCTTTCGTGCATTATCCTAGACAATGAAGTGAGCATAGATAAAGCAGATATTATAACTGTTTGCGAAGATGTAGTATTTGTCAAAGCATCAGGCGACCATGACGAAGGTGGAAAGATGGCAAAAGAAAATACTAAAGATGCTGATTTTATTGGCGAAGATGAAGCAAAAGAAGATAATCAAAAATCGCCAGTAGGACTGACCGTTAGAGAAGATGTGTCAAGCGCTGATGGAGCATTTGAGATAAAAGCAGGTAGTGTTATTACCGAAGAAATATTTAACAGGGCAAAGGAGCATGATGCGGTGTTAGCGTTAGGCTTTGTTGCTATGTAAGAAAGGATGCATAGTCTATGACAAAGATAAGCTTTAATAGAGGGGCGCAAGACAATACATATCTTTCAGAGGAAGTAGATAATTATTTGCAAATGTTACATAGTGCTTACGAAGATATGGAAAAAGAGCTTAAAGATTTGGGGAATAAAACGGTCAATGAAAAAGAGATGAAGAAGTTCTACGAAAGCCAAATCGAAGCGTTTAAAAATCAAGTCAACAAAGGTCTAGAAGCCAAAGCAAACGACGAGAAAGAAAAGACAAGACTCAAAGAAGCAGCGATAGAACATCTTAAGAGTATTGAAGAGCTCAAAGAAGAAGTAGCAAAGAATTTTGAAACTATTGAAAAGCTAAAAGAAGTAAAAAGTGAAATGCAAAGCGCCGATAAGATGGAAGAGTTTTACCAAGAGAAAGTCAAAAAACTCGAAGAATTGGTAACCCTTACTAAAGAAGAAGTGGGTGACCTTCAAAAAGAAAAAGCGGCGTTGGTAGCGGACAAGGAACGTTTAGAAGAAAAGCAGCTTGAAAGTACTGATGCGGGCAGAGTCAAAGTGTATAGCGAATTAATTGAGAGAACTATTGATGTAAGCCAAGGTTATGTCGATGATATTAAGACGAAGATGAACACGTTGGCTAGCGAGAGTAAAATCCAACAAGAAAAGGCTTTGCACCAAGCCAATATCAATGCTTTTAACGTGATAAGAGAAGCGAAAAAAGAGGCAGAAGGATTAGTTGAAAGTGCCAAAAAGGAAAGCCAAGAGATATTAGGGGAAGCTAGGAAAGAATACAGTGAGCTTCGTGAACTAATTAAAAAAGCTAGTAGGGAGTATGTTGCAATAGCGGCGTTGCCACATCAAGGTGGGTTATTAGAGGTAACAGAAGAACCATTAGATACAGCAAAAGAATCACAAGAAGAGGTAATAAAGGGCGAGGAGGAATAGCAAATGGCAAAAAGCTTAGAAGAACTTCAGTTAGCCTTTAAAGCCCAATATCCTAAGAACGAGGATAACAAGCAAGAAGAACCAAAAACGCCAGTAAAAGAAGAACCAAAAGAACTAGTAAAAGAAGAACCAAAAGTACCAATAAAAGAAGAACCAATAAAAGTACCAACTAAAGCGCCAATAGTAGAAGCAGTAAAAGAACCGACAAAGCCAATAGAAGAACCGATAAGGCCAATAGAAGAACCAGTAAAGCCAATAGAAAAACCAACAAAAATCATTGACGCAAAAACCGAAGCAGAAATTGAAGCAAAAAAAGATGCAGTACGGGAGAAAAAAGAGACTGGACTCAATGAGAAAAAGTTAGAAAGACGTTTACAGTCCCAGCTAAAAGATATACAGCAAAAAGATATTCAGCCAAAAGAGATTAAACAAGAAGATAAGAAGAAGCAAGGAGAAGTTCAAAGCAGGCAGGAAAAAATCGATAGTCTAGCCGAAGAAGCAAAGACATTCGAAAAAACAGGCAAAGAAAAACGAGATAAAGCATCAGTTATCTCGGATTTCCTCTTCTATGGCACCTTAATCTTGATGGTAGTTTTTGCAGTTTTATTTTCTAGAGGAGCTTTTGGCAATCAGACATTTGGCGGCTATAGCTTTTATGAGGTTTTAACCACCTCGATGGAAAGTGTATATCCTAGAGGAAGTCTAATTATCATCAAAGAAACAGACCCTAGTGAGCTGATAGTAGGAGACGATATTGCATTTACTGTTGCAAGTAATGATTTAGTTACCCATCGTATTATCGAAATCAAAGAAGATTACGAGGGAATGGGTCAAAGAGCTTTTGTAACGAAGGGAGTTGATAATGCCTTGGCAGATAGCGAAGAGGTGTTAGCAAGGAACGTAGTAGGAAAAGTCACCAGAGGATTTCCTGGATTAGGGACAACCTTTAGCTGGCTAGGTGAGAATTTGTGGTCGGTAGTGGCA
>JGI994J12354_10000421_pt1 | contig 41908 bp, 37 predicted proteins | sample IntmicLarv3ML3BL_FD_12354 | JGI IMG/M metagenome (IMG submission 12354) | reverse complement strand
ATTCGCATAAAAGCAATACGGTCGCGGTGAGCCTTATTCATATTGGCCTGAATCTTAAAAACAAAGGCGGAAAAGTTATCTTGCAGCGGGTCTACTTCGCCATCTTTTGTCCGCCTTGGTAATGGCGAACTAGTCATCTTTAGAAAGTGCTGTAAGAATGTCTCAATCCCAAAGTTCGTCAGCGCCGAACCAAAGAACACGGGTGACAATTCCCCTTTACTCACCTTATCTAAGTCAAATTCAACACCAGCACCATCGAGTAGTTCTATCTCTTCTAGTAACTGCTCGATTTGCTCTTCAGCAATTGCTTGTACCAACGCTGGGTCATCAAGTGCAAATTCGCCCTTATCCCCTTCTTTTGTCCCCTTCATCGTATCGCCAAAGGTCAAAACCTTCGCACTTTCACGGTCATATACGCCCCGAAATGCCTTACCCGAACCAATTGGCCAGTTAACTGGGCAAGTTGCAATGCCTAGCTCCTTTTCTATCTCGTCTAGTAAATCAAACGTATCACCAGCGTCTCTATCCATCTTATTGATAAAAGTAAAAATCGGAATATGGCGCATCACACAAACCTTAAATAGCTTTCGGGTCTGTGCCTCAACTCCTTTTGACGCATCAATTACCATTACTGCTGAATCAGCCGCCATTAAGGTTCGGTAGGTATCTTCCGAGAAATCCTGATGTCCCGGGGTATCCAAAATATTAATGCAGTAGCCATCATAGTTAAATTGTAAAACTGATGATGTTACCGAAATCCCTCTTTCTTTTTCAATCTCCATCCAATCCGAAACGGCATGTTTCGCTGTTGCCTTACCTTTAACTGAACCTGCTTGGTTAATAGCACCACCATAAAGCAAAAATTTCTCCGTCAAGGTCGTTTTACCTGCATCGGGATGAGATATGATGGCAAATGTTCTTCTTTTCTTTATTTCACTAGTATAATTACTCACAAAATCCTCCTCAAAAAACGCTCTTTAAAATATGCTATCAAGCTTCCTCGCCATCTACTTTTACATTCATACCATTTACTTCAATATGACTATCCACCGTAATGACCAGACACCTGCGGCCATCAATCATCTTCGTCTCCACCAAATCGGCACGGTCAGGATTCACATGAATAACAATATCGGGTGCTTGAATATCAAACTTCTTGGTATTGGCAATATTCGTCGCTAACATTGTACTATCCTCACCAACAATCGCATCGAAATCTTGGTCAAAGCTTTCTAGCTTTTCATCATCAGCTCCACTTTTTTGCAAAAGATGCTTAATATCTGGCTTAGTTAAAACTAGTGGTTCTGGTGAATCTTGACTTTCTGATATCATCTCATTGAGGTTCTCGTGAATATTTTTAACCACCTCATAATCGCAAGTTTCACCTAAGGTATCAGCTATCACTGCATTAAAAGCTTCCTTTTGGGTTCTTGCTGTTAATGGCATATTACACCCTAATAGATTATCTACTAAAGATGGCATCAGCTCTTCGGGCTTCTTGGAGAAATACAAGACCTCGTGGATATTTGTCATTCGTTCTGAAAAAGCTGGAAATAAAAAGCCCTTCGCTGGTGCCCCAACTAGCCAATCCCTAATCCGCTTCTCTATCACATTTTCCTGCGAATTATAACGTAAACCTTCCTTGGAAAGAGCAACTGGGCAAATAGCACATAAGATATGCTCATAGACATCATCAGAAGCATCAAACATCTCACTACCATCCGAAGATTTACCAGGGATATCGTACACTCCATGAATAAGCAAAATCAAATAATTCTCATTAAAATCATAGTTCTCAATGACTTTATCATAGAATTTTGTAACAAGGTCATCATCTTGTAGTTTGCTGTCACGCAGTTTCAAAAGAAATTCTTGAGTTCCACCGGCTGTTTCTTGGGCTATTGGAAATTCCATCGGCAGCAAATTCTTGCCAACCGTCCCCGAAAAGACTTGTTTGAAAATCTCAAAATATTTGAAACTCTCCTCCTCTGGTAGCGATAGAAAAGCTTCTTTGAATTCTAACTTCTTCTCCTTTTCATGGTCAACATAGCATCCACAGATACGCGAGATACAACAGTTTTCGTGGGATAATTGCCGACGTATTTCTAAAACATCTTTTTTAATCATAAAGTACACTCCATTTCTTGTCTACATTCCTACAGCCTAAAACATTTTATTATGCTTTGATTCTTCGTACATAGCATACAACTATATTTTTCATCGATTGCGACCTCTTGCACAACGGCAGCAATGTCTAACAAGCGCATATCTCTTCGCAAGCCTTCACCAGTATATTTTAAAAAGCTTTCTTTCATCGTCCAAGTATCATAAAAGAACTTGTCGCTATTATTAACTTGCTGATATTCTTCCCACTCTAGTGTCGACATGGTTCTTTTGGCAATGGCGCTTAAGTCCTTTTGGCGATGATACTGAATATCTATGCCAACCTCTTCATAACTAATGGCACAGATAACATAGCGCCGGGAATGTGAAATATTAAAATACAATTCGCTATTTTTAAGATACGGCTTGTCATCAGAGCGCTTCTTAACATTGGGGACAAATTTGTTATCGCCTAATTGTCTTCGCAGACCTGCTTGCAAGAGTTCTTTCCCTCTTGCACTCGCCCACTGATAATCTGGCCAACGCTCTTTACTTTTAGCAATATATATGTTAACTTCATTCATCATTTTAGTCCCTTTATAAATCTTGATGGCACAAGTTCTTTATCAAATCTTTTCTGTGTATGATAAATATGTAGGTTTTCTTTTGCTCGTGTCATTCCCACATAGAATAATCGTCGCTCCTCTTCAATATTCTCATTAAGGGTCGCCTTATGATAAGGGATAACTCCTTCATTAACATCAAGCAAAAAGACCTTTTTGTATTCTAAGCCCTTCGCACTATGTAATGTTGAGAGAACAATTCCGACATTTTGAGCTTGTTGCTCTTTATTTTGCTTCTCTATATTCACCTTATATGCTTCAATAAAATCAAACCACTCGGTTGCTGTCTTAAATGGCTTGGCGGTCTCTTGTAATTCGTCTAACACTTCATACAATTCTTCGACTTTAAGCTTGCGAAACTGCGCATATTCTTTTAGATACTGCTCGTAGCCAATGCCGTGTCGAATATAATTAAGCGCCGCAAATGGCGGCATCTTATTTACTTGATTCAACTGACTTTCAAATAACTCCAGACGCTCGCACATCCACGTCTTCTCCTCATAGAACTTATATAGTTCTTCAAAGGATACAATTCTTTCATATACCGCTTCCCGCGAAATATAACGATTGGGGCGATTCATTATCATCAAAAAATCACGCCGTAGATGTTCACCCATCGCAAAGCGTAAATATGCTATCATATTTCGGGCAATCCAATGCTCGAATAAGTTCGGCAACCGATCTTTTAAGATAAAGGGGATTTCGTATTCCATTAACAAATTAACACTCATCCGACTCCCCATATTGGTGCGAAATAAAATGGCTATATCATTAAATTCATAACCTTCATTTAGATATTTCTGGATTTGCTTTAAGGTGTAAAGTGACTGTTCTCTTGACGTTTTAAATTCTTTTATTTCAAGGGCATCACCACCTTGGTTATCGGTCAAAAGCTGTTTCTCATAGCGTACTTTATTTTCTCTAATAACTTGTTGGGCGGCTCCTAGAATATTCTTCGTACAACGATAATTATGATTCAAGACAATTACCCTAGCACCTTTATAGTCCTTAGGAAACTGCAACATAATCTCTGGTCTAGCTCCACGAAAACGATAAATCGACTGGTCATCATCACCGACTACAAAGAGATTATTCAAGGGTGCGGCTAACATCCTAACAATATCATATTGAATCTTATTGATATCTTGAAATTCATCAACGAGAAGGTACTTGAATTTATCTTGCCAACGTGCCAAAATATCTGACCGCTTCGTAAATAATTCATAGCAATATACCATCATATCATCAAAATCTAATCTCCGTCGTTGACGCAGTGTCTGTTGATATTTATTATATATCTGTCGAAACAAATCATCAGCACAACAGGTTGAATGAAAATATTCTAGTTCAATACGATTGTTCTTCACAACACTAATTTCTTGAATAAGCATTGCGATAAAGTCGCCTTCATCCTCAATCGTAAGTTCGGTATGAGAAATGATATTACGGATAATATCATACTTTTCTTCTTCACCCAAGATATTGCTGGCATTAATATTGTAAGCTTGCTTTAGAATACCGAAAAAGACCCCATGGAATGTGCCAAATGTAACCTCTGTGCTAGGCTTTTTCGTCATGCGTAAAAAACGCTCCTTCATCTCCTTGGCCGCCGCCTTAGTGAAGGTTGCCACCAAAATTGATGAAGGAGTAATCTGATATTGTTCAATTAAATACGCAACTCTTGTAGTGATTACTGCTGTCTTGCCAGCTCCTGGCCCTGCTATCACCATGCACGTATCATCTTTGTGTAGTACTGCTTGTTCTTGTTCGTTGTTTAATTTCATTAACTCAACTTCTCGATTGCATTCTCAATACGTTTGATTGTTTCTTCTTTACCGATGATTTCCATAATCTCGGTCGCTCCTGCTGGTGTCATTTGCTTGCCAGAAACAGCCGTTCTAATCGGCCACATGACATAACCATTCTTATAACCTTTATCGGTCACATATGCCGAAAGCATCGTATATAGAGCATCATTGCTGTAATCCTCTTGTGCCACTAGCAATGGTAATATTGCTTTTAATAGCTCTAATGATGTCTCTTCATTGGTTTTCATTTTCTTATGAGTGTACATCGCACTATCATAATCTGGTACCGCTTCAAAGAAATCAATTAAGTTAGGTATATCTGGAAATACTTCAATTCTCGTCTTAACCATACCGGCAATCTTTGATAAATCAAAATCCTTGCTAATGGTCGCTTTAAGATAAGGCAATGCTTTTTCATAAAAGTCCGCATCGTCCATCTGCTTAATATATTCACCATTCATCCACTTCAGCTTAACAATGTCAAACACTGCTGGTGACTTACTCATGTGATGATAGTCGAATTCTTCAACTAATTCTGCTAAAGAAAATATTTCTTGATTACTCTGAGGACTCCATCCTAATAAAGCAACATAATTGACAATCGCTTCACTTAAGAACCCTTGTTCAAGCAAATCTTCATATGAAGAATGACCACATCGCTTACTTAACTTTTGGTGTTCCTCATTCGTAATTAATGGGCAATGCACATATATTGGCACTTCCCAACCAAAAGCTTCATATACTCGATTATACTTAGGTGCTGACGAAAGATATTCATTACCTCTAACCACATGGGTAACATTCATCAAATGGTCATCCACTACGTTAGCAAAATTATATGTCGGATATCCGTCTGATTTAATCAAAATCATATCATCTAATTCAGAATTTGACACTGTAATCTCACCATATATGTCATCACTAAAAGTCGTCGTCCCCGTCGTTGGCATATTAATGCGGATGACATACGGCTCATTCGCTGCTAGTTTCGCTGCTATGGTCGCTTCGTCAAGCTGTAAACAGTGTTTATCATAAATCACAATTGCTTTATCAGATACACTTGTCTTAAGCGATTCTAACCGTTCTTTATCACAAAAACAATAATATGCGTCACCTTTTTCAATTAATTGCTTAGCATACTTAAGATAAATACCCTGCGCATTTCGCTCACTTTGAACATAAGGACCGACACCGCCGTCTTTATCTGGTCCTTCATCATGAATAAGCCCCGTCTTATCAAGCGTATTATAAATAATCTCCAATGCTCCATCTAAAAAACGCTCTTGATCAGTGTCTTCAATCCGAAGCATAAACATTCCCTTATCATGCTTAGCAATCAGATAGGCATATAATGCTGTCCGCAGATTACCTACATGCATACGTCCTGTCGGGCTTGGCGCAAATCTTGTCTTAACTGTCATCCTATTCTTCGACGCCTTTACCTTTCAGATACTCTACCACATCGCCAACAGTCGCTAGCTCTGCTAAATCGTCTGATGGAATCTCGATTGAATATTCTTCTTCTAACGCCATCACTAATTCAAACAAGTCCAAAGAATCAGCTCCTAAGTCATCCTTAAATGACGTCTCCATGGCAACGCTATTCTCATCACAATTCAATTGTTCCGAAATAATTTTTTTCATTTGCTCTAACATAATAAAATTCTCCTTTAAATCTGTTTATTATTATCTGCTACACTTTTTCAAAAGATACCAATATTTAATAAGTTTGTCAACCCATTTTAAAGAATTTACTTAATACCCTGTTTGTGATTCAAACCGTATCTGTCTCGATACTGATAAGGCAATTCCCATCTCCGCCATCAAGAATAAAATCGAGGTCCCACCATAACTAATAAAGGGCAAGGTGATTCCTGTCGTTGGTATTAGACCAATAACAACGCAGATATTTAACACAACTTGAATAGCAATATGGGCAAAAATCCCCGTTACCACAAGCGAACCATAAAGGTCTGGTGCATTCTGGGCAATAAAGAACAAGCGGTACAATAAATATGCAAATAAAAGCAATAGCATAACGCCACCAAAAACCCCCAATTCTTCACAGATAATCGAGAAAATCATATCATTTTGTGCTTCTGGTATCGTTCCTAACTTCTGTGTACTATTGCCTAGGCCCTTGCCAAAGAAGCCACCTGAGCCAATCGCATATAGGGCTTGTAACACTTGGTATCCACCGTCCTCGATAAAATCTTCTGGTCGTAACCATGACAAAATCCGTCTAACTCGAAAGCTCGCACTATTTTCAATATTCGACATAATCGCAATGGCAATACCCGTAACGGTTCCAATCCCCGCAAACAAAGTCAAAAATGGTGCGGTTTTAGGATGGGCTACGAAAATCATAACCATTGTAATTCCACCAATGATAATTCCTGTACTGAGATTATCTGTTAAAATAAAGGCACCTAATGCTTGTAATGCCCCAAATCCAATCAGGATAAAGACACCCCATAGCGAAACAACTTTTCGCCCCATTCTAATCATCACCACTGGCAGATATAGGATAACTGCTATCTTCGCTATCTCCGATGGTTGAAATTGTACCCCTAGCTTGAGCCAGCGTCGCGCACCATTATAATCTACGCCTAATGGTGTTCGAACCATTGCCATCAACACCATTGCCATAACAAAAACCAAGCCAGCTATCGGAATCAGTCGACGATAATCTATCCGTGAAATCAAGATTGCGATAACGATTGCCCCCAAACTAATGAGACCTTGACGACGAAAGTAATACATGTCATCTTGAATTCTAATATTGGTCTGTGCTTCATAAGCACTCGTACTATAAAGCATAACTAAGCCAAAACAAATCAATAATATTACTACTGCCAGCAAATTAAAATCATAGTAATCCGTTTTTTCAAAAAATTCTTTGAAAAATCTGGAAACCTTCTTAATCATAAACAAACCCCACTTCTAATGTCTTTCCCCTGAAAAAATAGTATAGCACTTTTTACTTTATAAATAAAGTACGCTCCGATTACTTGATGTATGTAACTTTAGACATATCGACTGGATGTGGTGTGCCTTGTTCCTTTGCTTGACCTAATAATACTGATAAACCAAATTCATATCCTTCTGGGAATCCTAATTGTTGCTTAAATTCAGCCGCCTTATCACCGGTAAAAGCAAATCCTGCCAAACCACAGTGTAAGCTTGCTAGTCCTAATGAAGTCGCTGCGATAACTGCTGTTTGTGCAACAATCCCCAAATCAACCAAACCATCGCTACTTGATTCACCCTTCTTAATCGCAATAATAATTACGCAAGGGGCATTGTAGAATATCCGAGCCCTTCTCTCTTGCATACGCTGAAACATCTCTTGGTTATCCGCTTCTAAGTTCTTCATTCCTTCTGCTTCAATATTATCAATAAGTGCTTTATCTCTTACTACAATAATCTGCCACCCTTGACGATTCATCCCACTTGGTGACTGTAATGCTGCTAAGGTAATTGCTTCTAACTGTACATCGGTTGGTTGCTCGTCTGTAAATGCACGACAAGAAAATCGTTCTTCAATAGCTCTTAAGGTCTCATTCATCTTCCATCCTCCTTAGTATCTTATACGTTATCTGCTAATTTATTCTCCAACAAAGCCCTTTGGGCAGGAAAACGATTATAAAAACATTGTTTGGCGGCTTTTTGCAATAATTCATGTGCTGGCAAAAGTCCGAATTTGAGTGGGACACAATAACATGCACGGTAGATATCCGTAGCAATCTTATCAATTAAGCTTTCCTTCTTCATTGAACCTAGACCCATAAGAAGACCACTATATTTCCTATCCTTCAAACAAACATCAATGTAATAATCGATTAAGTGATAAAGCTCTAAATAAAGGATATCACTACCAGCTTCACCATATTTATCAGGGATATCATAACACAGGAAGGCCTGCGTTTCTTTTATGTCCTTTTTATGGAATCGTGCCATAAAATTGCTTTTAACAACATTCGCATAATAGCTTAGGTTCATGTATCCGCCCAAAAAGCGGTCCACACCTGCGGGGCTGTTATAACGTCGCTCCCAGATTTCCCTGCGGATTTTATTTTGGTCGGGTTCAAGCCCTTCGGCTATCGCTCTATCCAACGCTTTCTTTCGTAATTCACCATCGGTTGGTAGGTAATAGGCTTGTGGCCATTCAAATTGGGGTTCTACTACCACTTCATTTTCAACCACATTTATCTTATTGATATCCATTCTAGTTCTCCTATTTATATCTTACGGTGCTTCTGGCGCCGATGGAAGCTTTGGTACATCGGTTATCTTAACCTCTTTAGTTGGTCTTGGTGTCAATGTCAACTTGGGCTTTACGGTTGCCCTCGGGGTTAACTGTGGCGTTGCTGTTATCATCGGGGTTGGGGTTATTGCTACTGTCAAAGTCGCAGTTAATATCGGGGTTTCAGTTGGCGTTGGGGTAACATCCCATAGTGGACCGTACAGAGTCTCTTTTAATCTTACTACGGTATCATCCCATTGCGGTACTAGTGAACCATTCCTACTATGAAACATCTTATCATATGGAATTCGTTCTTGCTTTAAATCATAACTTAACATCTCCGGAGCCTTCACTATCAGTCCCCAATATTCACTTTCTGGAACATTATGAGTGATATTAGGTAATAATTTATTAGCTAGACGGTCTAAATCCTCAATCCGCATTTGCTTTAGCTTCGTAAATATCTTCGCTAAGACTTCTCGTTGACGCTCAGTTCTTTGGTAGTCAGCATTTCCAACCTTACGAATCCTAGCATATGCTACTGCTTGAATACCATTACACTCATACACGCCGCCTTCGGTAAACTGATATTCCTCTATCTTATCCTTCATTCCCATATTCTCACACATTGTCTTAATCGTTTCGTTAGCACTTAGCGCTTCCTTATCCGAGAATTCAATCGTAATATTCCCAATTAAATCGATAATATTAACCATATCTTTAAACGCCACGACAATATAGCGGTCTACTTGGATTTTGAAATTCTCGGTGATGGTTTCTAATAGTAAGGGTGCTTCACCATTAGAATAAGCCGCATTTAGCTTACGATTGCCAATCCCGGGAACATGTACATATGTATCACGCATTAGAGAAATCATATTGATTTCTTTCGTTTCATAATTTAGGGATACCAAAATCATTGAATCTGAATTGGCACCATTTTCATTATTCTTTTTGACATTTACTTTATCAATTCCTACTAACAAAATATTATACACATTGCCATCAGTGGTAATTGGTTCTTCACTTCTGTATTTTTCCATTTGCGCTTTGATTTCGCGCATTTCTTCATCTTCTTCCTCTTCTGGTGGCTCTTCAATTGCTTTAGCAGCTTTAGTTGGTATCGGTGTACTTTCAACATAGTTTGATTGTTGATAATAACTATGTAGCTTAGCAAATACAATGCCGACAACCACTCCTACCAGAACGAAAAGTAGCGCTAGAACCGTCAGCACGGTTCGAAGCTTGTGTTCCTTTATCCAGCAAAATATTCGTTTAAATATTCTTCCTAACACAGCAAAAATATTTTTCACTTTTGTCAATAATGCCTTTACTTTTCCCAACTTATAGTCCCCTTTATTTTATCAATTTGGAAATTTGTTTGAATGCTTCGCCTCCTGCTTCACCTAATAACTCAAATAGAAGCGATTCTGCTGAGGTCACTGTAATCCCTTCTTGCTGGGCTCTTATGACTGTCATCTCCTTTTCAGAGCGCTTTCGTGAACCAATACAATCTAGTACCAAAATTGGTGAAAATCCTTGTTCTTTCAAATCAAGACAAGTCTGTAACACACAAATATGCGCCTCTATCCCGCAAACAATAACGCTCTTTTTATTAAAGCTTGAAACCGTCTGCGCAATTTGTTGGTTTCTCATTGCGCTAAACTCAGTCTTATCCATATACACATCAGTTCCCGCGGCGGCAAAGACAAACGGAACGCTCATGCCTAGGCCTTTCGTATATTGTTGGGTGATAATCATAGGAACATCAAGTATCGCCAGCCCTTCAATTAGAATACGCGAACGTTCTGACAATGCTTCACAATCATGCATCGCTGGTAATAATCGCTCTTGATAATCTACTATCATTAACATCGAATCTTTCGCTGCTATCGTCATTTGTCTATCTCCTTTTCAGCTCTTATCTAGCTTATGAAACTTGTTATAACGACCTTATCACTACTTATTCTTATTATAAATAATGAATAAGCCCTTCAAAAGTAAATCCTCATCTAAAATTATTTCATGGCGACAATGTGGAATAATCATCTTGGCTAATCCTCCCGTTGCCACAACTGTCACTTTCTTACCAAGTTCCACTTCGACACGGTCAATAAGTCCATCAATTATATCTGCATTGCTGTAAATAACGCCACTGGTCATACAGTCAATCGTGTTTTTACCGATTACCTTTTTAGGTACTTCCAAGCTAATTCCTTGCAATTGAGATGCTCGCATTGTCAATGACTCAAGGGCAACTTGAACCCCCGGAACAATCATGCCACCAATATAGTTTTTGTTTTGGTCAATTACCGCTACCGTGGTGGCCGTTCCCATATCAACAATTGCCGTTGGCACTTGATATTCGGTAATACTCGCCACTGAACCAGCTACTAAATCACTGCCTAATTGCGCTGGATTATCAATTAAGATATTAAGTCCCGTCTTAATTCCTGGACCTAATACCAAAACCTTCTTTTCAATAACTTTCTCTGTTGCAATCTGAACCATTTTAGTAATCTGTGGCACCACTGACGAGACAATTCCTCCAGTTATATCTTGCAAATCAATTTTGTGTAAATCCAAAAGAATTTTAAAATCAATTGCATATTCCGCTTCTGTCTTCGTCTTAATCGTCGCTACCCGTTCAATAAAATGAATCTTCTCTTCATCTATTACACCTATCACAACATTTGTATTACCGATATCAACTGCTAGAATCATATTATGCTCCTATATTATCCATAACTTTCTTGTTCATTATCACTTTACCAACCAAAGAAACTATTATCGCGGCAACGATTGCCTCAGGAATTCCATTGATTGTAATAACACTTAAGATTACTTTATAAATCGTGTCTGCGGCAACCTCACGGGCAGCAGCATAACTGTTACCAAAAAATAAATAAATCATATTCATTACTAACAGCGTATTAGTCAAGGCACCTGATAGCCCAGCGGCAACTAAGCCTACCACCGATGGTCCTTTACTATCTTTGTTAGCCTTCGCAATCAAGCGATACACATAAAATGGTACCACCCCGATTAGAATTCGAGGTACAAAACAAATAACTAAGCTTTGCCATCCCCCACTGTAGTCACCCAAAGAGTAAAATGGTGTGAAAACAAATGATGTAATCGTCGGATTAATGCTGTTATTGATTAAGCTTGTCAGACCAAAAACACCACCTAAAACTGCTCCCTTTTTAGCCCCTAGCATTAGTGAACCAATTATCACGGGAATATGGATTATCGTCGCCCTCGTAAACCCTAGGGGAATATACCCTAAGAAGGGGACAAACGCCATAATAATAATTAGTGCTGAGAAAAGTGCTAGCTGTGTCAAGCCTTTCGTTGTTACCGTGTTTCCTTTGTTGTTCATAAGAACCTCCTTTGTTACCGCTCCCACTTATTGGGATGCAATACAATTAACGAGTGACTGTCAGGATCTTATCAATGATGTGACTTGCTACTTCTAGTTTATCCATCAGTGGCAATTCAATTTCTTCGTTTGCCGTGATTAGCGTTACTATATTAGTATCGCCTTTAAATCCTGCTCCTTTATCCTTCAGATTGTTAGCTACAATCATATCCAGATCTTTACTAATGAGTTTCTTCCTCGAATTCTCAACCATGTCTTCAGTTTCCATTGCAAATCCACAAAGAAACTGATTCGGTTTTTTATTTTTGCCTAAAGTTTTGAGAATATCAGCTGTCTGTTCTAATTCAAGAACTATCTTTGAGTCTGATTTCTTTACTTTTTTATTACTAATATATTGAGGACGATAATCAGCCACGGCAGCAGCTTTAATAATTATATCAGCATCTTGGGCCCTGGCTATAACTTCTGTATACATCTCTTTTGCACTTCTTATCATAACTGTTTCAATAAAAGGAGGCGGCGCTATATTGGTTGTTCCACTTATTAGCGTCACCATAGCCCCTCTTTGCATACTTACTCGTGCTAAAGCATATCCCATCTTACCCGATGAATGATTGGTAATATAACGAACTGGGTCAATTGCTTCTTGTGTTGGTCCAGCTGTAATTAAGACCTTTTTACCTCGCATATCTTGAGCAAAAGCCAACTCCTTTAGGATGTATTCTAGTAGAACTTCTGGCTCAACCATCTTACCATCACCAGTATCACCACACGCTAGCCTGCCACCTATTGGTGCGACTATCTCAAAGCCATAATGCTTAAGCGTCTCGATATTATCTTGGGTAATTGTATTGGTAAACATCCTTGTATTCATCGCTGGGGCAACTATTTTCTTAGACTGACAAGCCAAGATTGTTGTTGTTAACATATCATCAGCTAAGCCATGTGCTAATTTGCTAATAACATTAGCCGTTGCTGGGGCAACTACCACCAAGTCAACCTTCTTAGCCAAGGATACATGTTCTACCTGATATTCAAAATTACGGTCAAAGGTCTCAATTAAACATTTATTATTAGTCAATGTCTCAAAGGTAATTGGATTGATGAAGTTAACTGCATTAGCTGTCATGATAACATGAACATCCGCATCTAATTTCACCAACATACTGGCTAATGTGGCTATCTTATATGCCGCGATGCTCCCCGTCACCCCTAATAAAATCGTTTTCCCTTTCAACATAACTTCACCTCATTTCGGTCTTAGAACTCATTTAATTTAACAATGTATGTATCATTTTCCTCGAAAACAACTTCACCTAATGCTCGAAGCATTGCATGATTTAGGTCTTCAAACTTCTCACGTTCTCGCTTACCCACGAAAATGTATGAAACATTATATTCTTTAACTAAGCCTTCTAGAACATCCCAATTTTCAGTGGTGTAGATACTCGCTATGTCTGCCACTCTTCCATTCAATAAATTCGTGTCACTTCGCCATAACCACTCATGAACATACCAGCCAGCTATTGTTGGCAAGCCAGTCATAGCTGACACCCGACAATAATCACTATAGCTGTCACCATCAGCTTCTAATACAACTGGACTACCTTTAATATTGGCTTGTAGCCAGCGAATCGCTGGGGCATCTCTTAAAAATGTTTCTTCTTTTTCGAGGAATTGCGTTGCATCTAAGCCTTGAAATCTACTAATATCACTCACATCACCAAACCAGCCAAAGACGGCACTACCAATATAGGTAAAGGTTGTCAGTAAGCAAATTATCCCGCTAATGCCAAATACCTTTAGAATCCTTCTTTTTGATACAATAAAACGCATCAGTGTATATACCATACACATACCAAACATTATAAAGGCTTGATAGGTTAACTTAAACATTGTATTAGCTCTAGCCGCTGTCGCTTCATATATATCGCGCACATACACAATCTCTGGAATGAAAATTAATCCCAAAGCACACATTGTCAAGATAGCAACGAAGGCATCGGCTTTATTAACATGTTCAAAAATATTATATTTAATTTCTCCACCAAACTTTTCGATGCGCTTCTGGCGCCCTTTTTGGTATCCTTTGACAACAAAGGTCAAAAATAGTAACGATACAGCTAAGGGCAAACCCCATATGATTAGCCACTGCCAATAGATGCTACGATTCTCAACCAAACCTATCAATGACCCACCGCTAGTTGGTTTCATGGTCTTAAATAGTAAGGTAAATGGTAATGCTACCAAGAAGCCTATCAGACTAATGGTTATTGCTTGTAACGCCGTTCCTTTACATATCAACTTGGTATTAAGCCCATATAACAGAATCATCCGATACACAATAACGGCTCCTGTCACAACAAAATAAATCAAAAAGTCCCAGTAGTTCGTCCACTGAAAAATCCCGATAAAAAAGCCTAAAATCAAGATATACGGACTAAATATCTCACTCTTTTGATTAATCTTCGCTTCACTTTCATCATTTTGTCTTGTTAACTGAATCCATGAGTATAAAATAGCAATAACAGTTAGGACATAGATGATATTAATTACGTGAGCATGTAAATCACCTAACACAAAAGAGTAGCTTGGAAATTCATGAATGGTCTCATCTCCTGCCGCTGGATAATGTCCTAGGTATCTTGTTGAATTAGGAAACCAATAACTTATTTCACTAACTGCCATTAATCCTACCCTTTGTAAAAAAGGCCACACCACGCCTATAATAACATAGTGCATATTCCCCGCTAATGATACTGCCATTCCAGCCAATACCGCTGCTACGACACCTAGCTTTCGAACTAATTTCGTTGCCTTCGTTGTGACATCAGACCATAATTGTCTAACGATTACAAACGGTAAAACAAAAGCATATGCCGCAATCATTGTCCGCATTACATTATAAGTCTCAGCTACTCTAGTCTGCGTTAACTTAGTCATGAAAACGGCGTAATATTGTCCGCCATAATAGTAATTTATCACTTCACCCGAATACCATAAATCTTCGGCTGGTAATGTCACACTCCGCATCATCGCTGCCATAAAACCAAAGTCCATAAATTTCTCGGTACCATAGGCAGCTGGTCTAAACCCTGCGATATATGTCCATACTAAGAATAACACGAAGAATAATATTTCTTCTGTTAAAATTGTGATTAAAAATTCTCTGTCAAATGTTAATGAATTGCCCTTATTTTTATTTTGATAATAGAATAAGACAAGGTTCAAAGCTATGCAGCCAAAGCTTACAAGCATACAAGCTACTTCTGTAAATGGAAGGATTCCACGGCATACAATTACCCAAGTCACGAACCCGCTAATCGCTAGACCTAAGATCTTCGAAAACATCCAGCCTCGATCTTTGTATTTACTGAATAACATCGATGTAAGCGGCATAAAGCCAATTCCCAACACCAATGTTAATAGCCACCAAATTAAAAACGTGCTCATAACTTTTTCCTCCTGATACTAACCAAAAGGCAGGGTATACCTGCCTATTTTGTGAATCTTATTTTTAAATAAGTTTTAATTTCTTCTACGGTTCTTTCGAAACCTAACTTGCTACTGTCAATACACAAATCATAGTTTCTAGCATCGTTCCAATCATTGCCAGTATAGTGTCGATAGAAGTCGCCGCGGTGGTTATCAACCTTGGCAATATAACGTTCCATATCCTTAGGCAACATACTGTCGCGTTCCATCGCATTCTTTAGACAAAAGCTCTTGTCCGCATGAATAAAAACCCTTGCGACATTATCAAAATTACGCAAGACAAAATCAGCGCATCGCCCAACAATAACACAAGATTCTTGTCGTGCTAATTGCTTGATAATCTTCGCTTGGTAATTAAATAAATTATCTTTGGAAGCGAACCCATCGTTCTCTGGCGAAACTAAGTCGCCACTATATATCTTTTTGGTCAACTTCTGCAAAAGACCTACATTAAGCTTCTCATCAACCTGACCAAAAAGTTGCTCGGCTATTCCACTATCTTCTGATGCCATCTTAAGAATCTCACGATTATAACAAGATATCCCTAAATCCTTTGCTAACATCTCACCGATGGTTTTGCCACCACTACCATATTGGCGGGCAATTGTGATTACAACATTCTCCATAACTGGCACCTCCTACTCTCCTAGATATGCCTTCTTGATTGCATCGTTATTTAATAAGTGTTCTGCTTTGTCACTCAACACAATATTACCTGTCTCTAAGACATATGCGCGGTCAGCAATTGATAGTGCCTTCTTGGCATTTTGTTCAACTAATAAAACGGTTGTGCCACTAGCACTAACCTCTTTGACAATATCAAATATCTCATTAACAAAGATTGGCGATAAGCCCATTGAAGGTTCATCCATAACAATAATCTTAGGATGTGACATTAAGGCTCTACCCATCGCTAGCATCTGCTGTTCCCCACCTGATAGTGTTCCTGCAAGCTGGTTACGACGTTCTTCAAGCCTTGGGAAGCGCTTATAAATTGATGCTAAGGTCTCTTCAAATTCCTTGTTATCTTTCCTTGTGAAAGCACCTAATTTGAGGTTTTCATATACTGTTAATTGGGCAAACACTCTTCGCCCTTCTGGCACATGAGCCATCCCTAATGACACTATCTTATGGGCTGGTATCTTCGTAATATCCTCGCCTTCAAAGATGACCTCGCCAACCTTCGGGCTAAGCAATCCTGTAATAGTATGCAAAATAGTGGTCTTACCAGCACCGTTAGCACCAATAAGCGCAATAACCTCACCTTCATTTACTTCAAAAGAAATTCCTTTTATGACTTTAATTAGTCCATAATAAACTTCTAAATCTTTCACTTCAAGCATTGCCATAATTACCTTCTCCTATTCACCCAAATATGCCTTGATTACCTTAGGGTCGTTCAGCACTGTTGCTGTATCGCCTTGTGTCAAGACTTCGCCAAAGTTTAGCACTGTTAATTTCTCACAAATACCAGAAACTAACTTCATATCATGCTCAATTAACAAAATAGTCATATTAAATTCATCGCGAACAAAACGAATGGTATCCATCAATTCTTTCGTCTCGTTAGGGTTCATACCCGCTGCTGGTTCATCTAGTAATAGTAATTTGGGATTAGTTGCTAATGCTCTAGCAATCTCTAACTTTCTTTGCTTTCCATAAGGAAGGCTTGATGCCGAAATATCAGCACTCTTATCAAGGTCAAAGACCTTTAAAAGCTTCATTGCCTGCTCTTTAAGTTGGGCTTCAACCTTGAAATAATGTGGTAGTCTCAAAAGCCCTTCAAGCGTTGAATAATGATATCTATTATGTAACCCAACCTTGACATTATCGATAACTGAAAGTTCTTTGAACAAACGAATATTCTGGAAAGTCCTTGCCACACCAGATTTATTAATATCAATCGTGCTCTTGCCCGTAATATCCGTTCCATCTAGTGTCACGATTCCTGCATCTGGCTTATAAACTCCCGTTAATAAATTAAAAATAGTGGTCTTACCCGCCCCATTCGGTCCAATCAAACCATATAATTCACCGGTTTCAATTTGTACATCAAAAGCATTAACTGCTCGTAACCCACCAAAGGAAATACCTAAATTCTTAACATCTAATAATGCCATAATTATTCGGCCTCCTTTGCTGTTGATTTGCTATTTAATTTATTTTTTATTTTTGTTGAATAACGTTCACGCCATTCTAATGCTTTTGGTGACCAGTTTAAAAGCATCATAATAATTAATATAATTGCATAGATTAACATTCGATAATCAGATAACCCACGTAATAATTCTGGCAATAAAGTTAATACCACCGCGGCAATAATTGAGCCTCGGATATTACCAATACCACCAAGAACTACAAATACCAAAATCATAATTGACATATTGTAACCAAAGTTCTTTGGTGACGCTGTCAATGAGGATAAATTATGAGCATATAGCACGCCAGCAATACCCGCTAAGGCTGCTGATATCGAAAATGCCATTAATTTATACTTCGTAATGTTAATACCAATTGACTCAGCTGCAATGCGATTATCTCTGATTGACATAATTGCTCGTCCATCTCTTGAATTAATCATATTAAGGATTATGACTATCGCCAAAAGGACAAGCACTATTGCAATAATAAAGCTCGAATCTTGTGGCGTTCCAGAAATCCCCTGTGGTCCATTAATTATCACTTGCCCATCAGCTTCTAAGTTAAGTGATATAGTATCTTTTAGTGAAAAATGAAAACCACGGCTATCTCTGCCGACAAAAAGAGCATTGATTACATTCTTAATAATTTCACCAAAAGCCAAAGTCACAATTGCTAAATAATCCCCTCGTAAACGTAATACTGGAATTCCAATCACAAATCCAAATAATCCTGCTGTTACCGCCCCAATTATTAGTGCCAATATAAATCTAATGGCTGCTTGAGTGATAACATCTTGCATACAAAACGAAAAAAACGCACTACTAAATGCTCCTACACACATAAACCCTGCATGTCCTAAACTTAATTCGCCTAATATCCCAACGGTAAAATTCAATGAAACGGCTAATATTACATATGTACAAAGTGGTACCAAAAGACCTTGTATCAGGCTTGATACATTACCAGTCATTATTAATATTTGGATTGCTGCAAAAGCAATAATAACAATACCATATGTAGTTATATTATATTTTGTATTTTTACTCATATTCTTCAACATCTGCCCCACCTACACTTTCTCTTGAATATTCTTGCCAAGAATACCTGTAGGCTTCACGAGTAGTACAACAATCAGTACTGCAAACACAATTGCGTCTGCCAACTGCGATGAAATGTAGGCCTTGCCAAGTATCTCTATAACGCCCAGCAAAATACCGCCTATCAACGCGCCTGGAATCGAACCAATACCACCAAATACAGCTGCTACGAAGGCCTTAATCCCTGGCATTGCACCAGTATATGGAGTTAGTGTTGGATAAGCAGAAGCCAGTAAGACACCCGCTAGTGCCGCTAGTCCTGAACCAATCGCAAAGGTTAATGCAATTGTTTTGTTGACATTAATTCCCATTAATTGTGCTGCGCCTTTATCCTCTGATACGGCTAGCATCGCCTGACCTTGTTTGGTCTTCTTAACAAATAATGTCAAAACAATCATAATGATAATACAAGATATAATTGTCACAATAGTAACACCAGTAATTGTTATCTCACCAAATGAAACTGGTGGAACGGGTACTAGTGAAGGGAATGACTTTGCATTAGCACCCCAGATTAATAAGGTAAGATTTTGCAATAAGTAACTTACACCAATTGCTGTTATCAAAACGGCTAATGGTGATGCTGCATTCCTAAGTGGTCGATATGCCACTCGCTCAATTGTAACTCCTAGAATTGTACAAAATGCCATAGCCACCAAAATAGCTAGTAATGGCGAAAGCCCCATCGATGCGGAAGCGATTAAGGATATATAACCGCCAACCATAATTACATCACCATGAGCAAAATTTAACATCTTGGCAATTCCGTAAACCATTGTATAGCCTAACGCAATAATTGCATAAACACTACCAAGGCTTATCCCATTAATAAGATAGTTTAGAAAACTCATAACTCACCCCTCTGTCGCATATTTTCCATAGATGTTTAATTATACCACCTAACCTCCCATTTTATCAAGGAAACTTTCGGAAATATCAAAAGTTAAAATATTTTGTTTATAAATAACAAAAAGCACCGAAGATAAACCCTCTTCGGTGCCTTAATATCATCTCAAATTATAGTACAGTGTATGCTCCATCTCTGATTTCAAGAACCATTGGTTCTTTTTGTGGCTCACCACTTGCATCCCATGTAAGTTCTTTAGCAGTTACACCATTTACTTTGATTTCTAGCATTGCTGCTTTCATTGCTTCGCAAATATCTGAAACTGTCATTTCTGGGGTTACATTCGCGTGTTCCATAGCTGCTTTCATGATATAAATTCCATCATAGGCATCCGCTGCGAATTGGTTAGGAACTTCATTGTGAGCTGCTTGATAAGCTGCTACAAAGTTAACTGTTAATTCGTCTTCTGCTGTTGAAGAGAAAGGTGCTAAGAATTTAACGCCATCTGCTAAACTAGTATCAAATTTGTCAACTGCTAAGATTCCATCCATACCATCACAGCCAAAGAAGGTTGGTGCATATCCCATCTCATGTGCTTGTTTTAATACAAGTGATGCTTCTTGATAATAGAATGGTAAAAAGACAAGTTCTGCTTCAGCGTCTTTTGCTTTTTGAAGTTGTACTGAAAAGTCATTTTTACTCTCTGCTGTAAATGCTTCTGCAGCAACAATTTCTAAACCTTTTGCTGTTGCTTCTGCTAAAAATGTCTCATATATACCTGTTGAGTATGTATCTGAACTATCATAAATTACCGCTATTTTTGAAGCTAAGTTTTGATCAGCAATATAAGCTGCTGATGCCGCCCCTTGGTTAGGGTCTGAGAAACAGACACGGAAAGCATTGTCGTGTTTGATAGCATCTACTGCTGTTCCTGATGGTGTTAATTGATACATATTATCTTGTGCTGTCTTATCAACAACGGCGATACATGGTCCACTTGTAACAGTTCCTAATAACGCTTGCATTCCCCAGTCCTTCAATGCATTATATGCATTAACTGCTTTTTCTGGGTCATGTTCATCATCTTCAAACTTTAATTCAACTTGAAATCCGTTGATTCCGCCAGCCGCATTGATTTCGTCAACGGCAATCTGTGCTCCATTAGCTACAGCTTTTCCATAAACAGCAGCACCACCAGTTGTTGGTCCAATACCTCCAATTTTAAAGGTCTCCCCACTACTAGCTTCAGTATCAGCAGCTTCACCTTCTGGTGTTGCTTCTCCTGTTGCTTCTGGTTTTGCTTCTTGTCCCGCTGGACTTTCAGTTGTCTTACTTCCACATCCCGCTAAAGTTGCTACAGTCATTACTGCAACTAACATAATACTAGCAAATTTCTTGAATTTCATCATAAGTTACTCCTCCTTAGTTTATACGAATTCGATTTTTCACTTCATAATAATACTACTAACTGGGGGCTTTTGTCAATTTTTTTACAATAATATCACCTTATAGTTGTATAGCTATTCACATTTTAACAACAGACAATAATAAGGAGTGTTCCATAACAGAACACTCACTTATCATCAAATTAAATTACTGATAAATCAAAATAATTCCTCACAAAACCCTTATCTCTAAAGAAGCCTGCATGATTAAATTTATTTTCAATTGTTACTGTAATTTCATCACCATCATTTAAAACAACCTTATTCTCCTCAAGTAATTCTACCTCTTGATTTGTGTTAGTAAGATAGATTCGATAATTTGTCTCATAATCCATCGGCACTACTTCGCAGATTTTAATTGTTCTAGGTTCAATATCGGTCATATCTAGGTACATCCAGCCGCTTATTTCATTTTGCTTTAAGGCAACACTTCCAAGCCTTTTATTGCCTTCTTGCAAATGAATCATAAATATATCTTGCTCATTACCTGCGTCATCTGCTACCTTAACTTCCAATCTAATCATCGCCATATTCTTAGGAACTATAATTGACTCACTATTTAAACGAATTGCTTGGCTTCGATTAGTTGCATTATCCTTGGCATAGACATACAAATCATATGCACCTGGTTCTTCTGGCAAGCCATACTCGGTTAACCTGCTCCAATCTGTCCCATCACTTGGTGTCATTATATCAATCGTTTCACCATGCTCGACGAATTTGTAGTATACACCACCACTTTCTACTTCAAGCCCACTTAAGACATCAGCAGCATCAGTAGCTATAACCGTTTCCCAACCATTATCGGCAAATCGCACCTCACTAATCGTCGGCACTGTAGAATCAAAGCGCATATATTTCGCTGTACTTTCATCCGACAATGCGATACTACGATTGTTCGGCGGATAAATAATGCTAGTTACGGGAATATCACCAGCTAGGGTATCTACTGCACTAACCCAATTCGTAATTTTATCACTCAAAACAATGTCTATGTCTGGGTGTTTAGTTAAATTCGTATAAGCTGCCTCCTCATTCGATATGCTTGTCACTAAGTCATACGTACCATCAAAGGTACTACTTGCTTGAATATCCAGACCATTTCGGCGCCAGCTATCAGCACTTTGATGATTAGACATCCATTCTCTTTGATAGGCAATATCAGTTCCAGCACGATAAATATTTATATCTGGCAAACCATCTGCCGAAACAACTATTCGTTGAGTGAAAATCGTCACATCATCTTCATAATCCATGACCTTACTAATAACATCACCAAATCCTATTTTAGTATATGAATCACCTTCTACTAAGTGTGCTATATCAGCCGTATCATGTTCTATTTTAAATCCCCCTGTTGGAATCAAGCTCTCCTCTGACAAGGTTAATTGCTGCCTAGTTACTGCTCCTGTAACTGTTATCCCGGTTAAAAAGTCACAAGCATTATAAAGTACTTCACTCCTTTGCAAAAGAATATCAGATATAGTCCCTTCGTTATTAACATTTACACTTTTATCTGGATAAGGTACCTTGTTATTAATTAACGGTGATATATTATCTTCATCTAATTCTTGTATCTCCTTCCAATAGATATCGGGGTTGTTGACTAATGTTGCCGCCGAAGCGACTTGATCATAATTAGTCACTTTACCATCGATGATAACAGGGGCAATTTCACCCCACTTAATACATCTGGTCATCGCCCGAATCCATTCGCCATCAGCATTTTTATAATCAAGAACATGTTCTAGGGGCCACTCGCCTGTGGCTGCAACACCAGTCTTACGAATCCCCCACCTAGCCTGTGTCGGCTGACCTTTCACATTTCCTACGTATACTTCATAGCCTGGGTAGTTCTTTAATTGTATTTCTGGATTTGCCTCTAAATCCCACTCTTCATATCTAAACTCCGTTGATAAATTATCTAGGATATATTCACTAGGATTGACATTATTCTCATATACTGAATCAACTACCATTACAAAGGGGAAGCTAATCTCTCGCCCAAAAGGGTCTATTAATGTTGCTTGCTCCCCAGCAAATCCACCTAACGCCAAATATTTCACAGCATTAATCGTCGTTCCTTGCATAACTAGAATCAAACGTCCTGTTAGTGGTCTGATATCTGGTTCAACGCTTGCTGGGATTGGTATGTTTTCGGCTTGCACTGGGATTGATTGGCATAAAATGCTGACAACACAAATTATGCTGATAAAACTTTTGAATAATTTTTTCATTTTGCCTATCTCTCCTTTTGTTGCCGTTTTAAAAAATAAATGCATCCACTAATCCCCATTATTGCTAACAGCATTATCGAAATATATTTTATAAGCATTGCTGTATCGTCTGTTTGCGGTTGGTTAATTGTTGGCGGCTTTTCCTGAGGCTTTAGTTCTGTAATCTCATTTGCCATGAATCGCCAATCGATTTTTGTCAACAAGTCTCCGTACTGCATCCTCGTCTCTTGGGAGAGCATCAATTCCACTTTAAGCTTATTTTGGGTGCCTGCTTTGTATTCCCCTAACGGAAGCACCTCTTGTAAATCACCCGTAGTGTTATCATACAAATTACCTTTTGCCGTACCTTCATATATAAGTTTATCTGCTAAATATATTTTCATCTGAATTAATTGCAATAACTCATCCAACATTTCACTTTGATTCATCTTAGGTACTACCTGCATATACAAATCATAATTGTTACTTGAACGATTCTCTATCATTAGAACATCCGTATATTCTCCACCTGGTAGCATCTCAAAAAAGCTCATAAACCAGTTCTGACCATCGCTATTTATAGGTGTAAATTGTATTTCGCCATTATATTCATCAAAGTACAACATCTTCTCTAACGTCGTGCTGGTACTGCCTACTTCATCGTTAACTATTGTTTCTAAATAACTTATAATTGCTTGTTCTGCCACAACCTCACTTTTGAATACTGCTCTTAATGCATCCCTTGTTGCTTGAGTTGTCAAGGCATTAACGGTTAAGACGAATCTGCCAGCTTCATAAGAATAAGAAGGATTTATCAAATATTCTGTCAGCCACTCTTTAGTTTCTTTATTGTAAATGGTCTGTGTTCCCATAATTTTCGCTTCTATTTGATGATTCATTTCCACTGAATCTATTAATAATGGGGTTGTCTCATTTGCTTTTAAAACCCCGATATAATAAAAAGTAAGATTTCCATATTTATCTACCTCTTCATCTAGAAGTAGCCATTTCCCATTTGCTGCTGTTATTGTATCTACTACTGGTAAGCCAAGACTTAAAGAATCAACTGATGAAGTTCCTCTTGATAGAAGTACTACATCACTTCCCCATGAAACCACTGCTGCATATTCCTGTTCTTTCGTTTCCTTCGTTGTAAAAGTCAAACCATATGGTTCACCAGTAAGGTCATCTTGCCCGAACCAGTTAAGATTAATTTGGGCTTTAACAAAGGCTGGTACTGTTCCCTCATTTACGACTAGAATATCTTTATTAATACGTTCTCCTGGCAACCACTGTGTGGGTGATTCAAAGACTTGCTCTATTTTAGTGCTATATTTACCTAGTTGATATTCATTACCTAACCACAGCTCTTGTGCCCAAAAAGCAAGCGTACTTACCAGTAGCAGCAAGGTCAATATCACTATTAAGACAAGTAATAGGCGGCTATATAATCGTCCCCTTATTCCTTGCATATACACCCTCCCTTTTTCGTCTTCGTTGGGCTTAAAAGAGCACAAATAATTAATATACTGCCCAACGTAACCATAACCGGAATCTTGCGTATATAGCCACCAATGAATCCGACATAAGGGATTACTACCTTTGCCACTTTCCCTACCACTTCGGTATAGGGTGTCGGCTTTATATCTTCGGTAGGATTATTGTCACCTTTGGTTGTAAATTCACGATTCTCAACACCTTTTCGTATAACTCGGTGGGTCGCTAATGCCCCCGCACCGAGTTTAAAGGTAATGACATCGCCTTCGTTAATATCTTCAAACGACGAAGATTTATAATATATCATACTGCCTATCGGGTATCCTGGCTCCATGCTACCCGATAGCACCACTACTGGCTTATAACCAGCTATAAACGGCACCAGGGTTATGACAACAGCTATTAATATACCTAGATATAGCATATTAGATATAATTTTTGCAATAATTGAAATTACCTTTTTTATCATTTTCTTACCTCTTAGTGAATTATTGTAAGCCCCAAATAGCTTTGACACCTTCATCCATTGCTGGCCATGTTGTATCAACAGCTTCCTTAGTCGCTTGACACACCTGTGTCACCATTGTAAGCGTATAGTCTGCTGCTGCATAACCTTTGGCTCCATCAGCTAATTTCGTTTCCATTTTCTGATATGTAATGCTATCAGTATCTTCTGGTCTTTCTGTTTGCCAATTATATGAATCTTCAAGCGCTGCACTTGCCAAATCCATAGCTCCTTTGTTACTGGCATCTTCTAGATATGCTTCTCTAGCTTCATCATATGCCGCTTCCAAGGCTTCAATAACAACTACTTCTGTTTGTGAATATTTCTGAACATTAGTGTATTTACCCATGTCAGTATTCCCTGCTAATTTAAGAGAAGCTAATAATAGCTCTGTTGTATCTCTTGCCTGTAGTGTCGTTGCATAGTAGAACCAGCCATCTGCACCTTTGACCCATTTACCACTTTCAACACCTGGTAAGTTCTTATACATAACACTTTCATCACCATCAACAAGTCCATCCTCGGCATCTACTTGTGTTGCTGTAGCCAATCCGGTATCAGTATCTAAAATGGCTGAAACAATAGTTTCATTAAAGCTTCCGTTGTCAGCAATTGAATTCAAGCTTATAAATGACACATCATTTCTTGCCCATACTTCTTCTAATCTAATGCGAACTACCAAATCATAGTCACCAGTATTCTTAACCCCTACTTCCTTGGTAATCTCCGTTCCTGGTTCTAGCTCTTGGTCTGGTTTAAATTTCTCGATAGTTTCTGCACCATATTCTTTAGTGTGCAAGTTATTGTCAATCTCAGATTGGGTATTAAAAAACGCCCACGTCAACCCTACCAATGCTATTATTGCTAAACCTGCTAATATCAATTTCATCTTTCTATTCATCTTTTCTCCTTTTTGTTCTTAATCTAGTGTTGGTGTGTATTCATCAGCCCAACCGCCATCTTCACTCACTGCTTGCTCTCGTGCCTCGGGTGTTGCTTGATAAGTTTCGTATGTTACCGTTAAAATATAGTTAGCATTAGCGTATCCTTCGTATCCTTCTTTTACTTCCGAGACACTCCGAGAATACTTCGCCAATTCGGGAACTGCTCCAGTATATAACGTCCAACCTATAGCTGGGTCATCCGAAATGACATTATTTGCTGGTCTTTTATCCAGTGAAGTATAATATTTAAGTTCTTCAAACAATCCCATATCGGCATTTTGCGTTAAAACGATACTTTCTAGAAATAATTCTGTTGTATCGCCTGCCATTCCAGCTTGCTTTAAGGTCGTATTATAATACCAATATCCATCGCTAGGATTACATACCCACCTAGCACTGCCCAGCTTTTTAGCTACGACGGAACCATCACCTCTGGTAAGTCCATCGCTAGGATGAGATTGTCCCGTTCCGTTTATAAAATTGTAATTTGAGCCAAAAGGCACACTCTCCCGCGAATCAAGACTAATAATTTCATAATCACCACGTAGCCACTTTTCACTTAGCTTTATACGAACAAACAACTCCACCTTACCAGTATTTTCTACCATAACTTCTTTGGTAACACGCTCGCCTAACTCCCAATCACCATCAGGAGTGAACTTTTCAACCAGCTGTTCTCCACCATACATTTTGGTGTGCAGCTTATTGTCGATTGACCCTTCTGATTGATAGTATGCCCAAATAGTACCAATAGCTAGTACCGATAAAATACCAGCTATAATTACTAGATTACGTCTCACCGATTGCACCTTTTTCATTTTATTCATTTATTTTCCTTATTTAATTGCAATTAAATATTTTATCTTACATCCGCCAAATTCCATGTTACAGCCAAAGACTCTAACTGTGCTTCGGTCAGTTCAAATGTTGCCATTACCGCTTCTTTAGTCGTTTGAACTGTCTGGGTTGTAATGGTCAATGTATACTTTGAATCAAGATAACCAATTAATTCATTTCCATCTTCATCTTTTTCATAAACCATAGTACTCTTGCTATGTAATACTGGCTGGTTCTCAAGTTGCTTAGGCATTCCTAGTAACGGATTGTATTCCACCCAGTTAGTTTCCGCATTTAACTCTCTATCGGTCGTAACATAATATAATACCTTGTGTGCTCCTACATCCAAATCATTTAAAAGTTCTACACTTTGAAGCCATGGACTGGTTATCTCACCGCTTGGTAAATTCGTCTTATAATAAAACCAACCGTCTTGACCATCTATCCAATTATCACTTTCAAAAAAGTGCTTATTAACTACCGAGCTATCAGCCGCTGTTAATCCGTCACTTTCATCTTCTTGTCTAGTTATATATATCTCTTTATCTGGCACCGCGGTTAGTTCCTTGTATGGACTCGTCGCTCCTTTGCGCACCCATTTCTCATCCATCTTCACGCGGATAATAATATCTTGTTCACCAGTATTTTCTACTTGTACCGTTTTGTTTACCTCTACCCCTGGTTGCCAGTCATCTTCTGGTGTAAAATGCTCGATTACCGTTGAACTAAACTTCCCCCCTGTTTCAAAAGGGTTCTCTATTACGTGTGTTTGATTCCAGTACGCCAGTGAGCCGGCAATAATTCCAACTATTGCTAGTGCACCTGCTGCTACTATAATTCGCTTTTTTCTACTACTCGTTCTCGTTTCTTCCATACTTCTCCTCCTGTTTGCTTAAATTAGTTACCATTTTTATTTTTCAATAATTACTTTTAGTAACTACTGTAAAATCATTTGAATTACTTTACTACTGCTTTAGTCTTGCCATATCAAGCCTTCATCTTCGGTAAATGTCTTCCCCCATTTTGCTTGGGTAATCGTCGAATCAACAGATAGACTCTCCATGTAGACTATTATTTGATAGGTCGTATGAGTAAAGTCTTCCACTTGCCTATCGTTTGAAAGGCTGGTCGAGAATTCAACACCTTCCATTATCGCTGCGGTCTCGCCTGCTACAGGCAATACATTTTCGTAATAATACCAACCATCATCGTCGGTAAAGACGCTCCATTCTTCTGCCAACGCTTCTGCCCACTTAATCTCAACTGGTGTGTTCGTGATTGGCTTAAATAATTCGCCATCACTATTAAGCCACTGCGTCTCAATGCGAAAACGAATTACTTGACTGCGCTCGCCTTGATTACCAAACTTTAATTCCTTTTGCTTAGTCTCACCAGCAAGCCAATTATCCTTCGGATTGAACAATTCTTCTATGTAGACACTTGATGACTTCGTTGTTAGAACATTCTCTATGCTTCCACCACGATTGCTGTAAAAAGCAATGGTGATACTAACCACCATTGCTATGATAATGAAACCTATTGTAAGCATGATTAATTTCGTTTTGTGTTTCATAAGATATCTCCTCTAACTCCAACTAATCACATCGCCTATTACCGTTGCCACGCGATTAAACGTTTGCTTTAGTGCTAAATCATTCACCACGGTCTCATCACTATACTGCATAACTTCAATGGTAAAGCATAACTGATAACTGGCATCTTGATATTTGGCAACCATATTACTAGTCACTGGCAATGTGACAGCCGTCAAAACCTCATTTGTTGTCGCATCACTCATTAGTAGCTTCTTATAGTAATACCACCCGTCTTCATTGAGCTGCCATTCGTCATCCCAGGCATTCGTCCAAGCTAAATCCACATATCTATCATCATTTGCTAACCACTCACCATTACCTGACACCCAGGTTTCACCAAACGACACTCTAAGAAACACTGGTGTTTCACCACTGTTTCTAAATTGGATTCTCTTATTTACGGTCTGACCAAATTCCACATTATGCCATTGACCATTATTAGTCGCCTCACCATTTTCAATAATCTCGGCTGTCACCCGATGGGCCTTTAGGTGGTTGTCTTTAGTGGTGTTATGTTGATTATAAGCGTAGGATATTCTACTTCCTACAGTCATAAATACAAGTAGAACTATAAGTAAAATCCCCCATATCCACCACTTTTCTTCACCTAAAGACCATAATTTTTTCATGACCTATTCCTCCTGTAATCCTTTCTTCCTCATCCTAAATATTTCTATTGTTTTTCTTATCTTGCCCCTATATAATAGACACACACTTTATGACTATACATTTATACTAATACTTCAAGTGAGTTGAAGGTCAATACCATTTAACCCGAAAACCAGAATATGGCGTTTTCACTATATAACAACAAGAACTATTATTGTTTTTCTTTTTAAAGCCATATAAATATATATCTTATAATTCTTAAAAAGCTTCATCCTACCTTAAGTTTAAATTATAATTGAAGGCTCTTAACTGAGCTATTCGCATCAAAAGAGGAGATTTGTATATGAACAAAGCAGATTTATTATCCATAAAAGAATTTTCAAAATTTACTGGTATCAAGCAATCTATCCTACGCTATTATGATGAAATCGGTTTACTTAATCCAGCTTTACGCGGAGATAATGGTTATCGCTATTACTCCTGCCAACAAATTATTACAGTAAACCTAATCAATGTGCTTGCTTCTTTGAATATTCCTAGAAAAAAGATTATTGAGCTTGAGCAAACACGAACCCCCGACAGTATCTTAAAGTTGTTCGCCAATCAAGAAATTCTGCTAAATGAACAGTTACGGCGGATATCAACTTCTTATTCTATTATTCACACATTTCGGAAGCTAATTAGCGATGGGCTCTCAGCTAATATTGATAGTATCTATGAATGTTCAGCAGATAGCCTACCTATCAGTCTCGGTCCTGAAAATCGTTCCAGCAAGAACGAGCAGTTCTATAATGTGTTTATTGAATATTGTGATTATGCCAAAGCCCATGGCGTGAATTTGAGTTATCCTATTGGTGGATATTACAAGAATTTAAATTCATTCACCCAAAAACCGTCAAGACCTGATAATTTCTTTTCGTTAAATCCACTAGGTAAGGACGAAAAGGCGGCTGGCAACTATCTGGTTGGATACACACATGGCTATTACGGGGAAATGGGCGATATTCCCCAACGCCTATATGATTATGCCAAGGCGCACAATCTTAACTTAAAAGGACCTGTTTACGCCATTTATTTACAAGATGAAATTTGCCTATCTGATTCTTCTAAATATCTAGTACAAATTTCTGTACTCATTAATAAATAGTTGTTTACAAAAAAGCTACTGGCTCATTTTTCGAGTCAGTAGCTTTTATAACATAATCTGAATATTTCTATTTTTCTCTTTTCTTAATACCCATACATTTTCTAGCAACAGTTAGCACTGGTTTGAACCAAAAAGGTTCCATTCGTTTCTTAACAGCTTCCAGCTCTTTGGCTATCTCAATATGCTGTGGGCAATGTCGTTCGCATTTCTTACAGGCAATGCAGCTACTAACATAGTGTGTTTCACCATTTCCCATGCCACCAGTATTAAGGATATATTGTATTATTCCTGTCGCTCGTCCCATTGCATATGAAGCATTATAGGCCGCAAAGCAACCAGAAATATTAATCCCTTTGGGACATGGCATACAATAATTACAACCCGTACAAGGTACTTTATATGATTCACCAATGATTGCAATTACATCTGCTATCGCCTGTGATTCTTCATCGTTAAACATGCCCACCCTAGCTTCACTAGCCAGTACTGCATTTTCTTCTAATTGGGCCATTTCGTTCATCCCCGATAAGAGCATTGTCACTTCTGGTTGGTTCCATAACCAATTAAGCCCCCATGCTGCTGGCGACCATTTGTTATTTTTCTCATGGAGAAGATTCACTGCTTTTTCTGGCAGGCCATTTGCTAGCTTTCCGCCTAATAATGGCTCCATAATAAATACTGGAATCCCTTTCGTGGCTGCCCTTTTTAGTCCTTCTACCCCAGCCTGATAATGAATATTCAAGTAGTTATATTGAATTTGACAAAAGTCCCAATCGTAGGCTTCAATAAGATTGGTAAATTCATCGCGAACACCATGAAAAGAAAAGCCAATTCGTCTAATCTCACCACTTTTCTTCTTTGTATCAATCCACTTTTCTATTCCTAACTCACACAAATGATGCCACTGTGATACATCTGCCATATTATGAATAAAATAATAATCAATATAATCGGTCTGCAAATGTTCTTTTTGAATTTTGAAAAAACGGTCAAAGTCTTCATATTTTTGGCACTGCGAAAAGGGCAGCTTAGTTGCAATATTAACTTTCTCTCGCAAGTTATTTTTCTTTACTACCTTACCAAGGGCTTCTTCATTGCCCGGGTAAAGATATGCCGTATCAAAATAGTTAATCCCTAATTCAACCGCTCTAACAATCAATTCTTCCGTTTTCTTCATGTCAATTTGACCTAAATTCTTAGGAAAACGCATACAGCCAAATCCTAGAATTGATATCTCATTGCTTACTTTCTTATCTACTCGATATTGCATAAAATTCTCCTTCTATTCCAATTTACTTTAACTAAGCTACATCCTCAACCCACGCTTTCTCATAAACAACTTTTTTAATTCGATGACGAAAAATGGCATGATTGCCAAGCCAATTATAAGCAACCAGTGATAAACACTCATTGGTACACAGCGGAAAACGTCTTGAACACCTGGCACTAGTGCTGTAACCGCTACCAATGATAACGATAAGCATATCCCACCAAATAGTAGTTTATTTGATGTAAAGCCAATTGTAAATATCGATTCGTTAAAACTTCTTACATTCATAATATTAACAACTGATGCCCACGCAAGTGTCACATATGCCATTGTTCTTCCCACTTCATGTGATGGCGTAATACCACCTAATGTAACTGTTGAACCCACATAATAGCCAATCATTGAAACAATAATAAAGACAACTGCGGCAACTGCTGTTCGAAGTCCTAGACCATATGCAAATATACTCTTACCCTTAGGTATTGGCTTTCTCTGCATTGCATCATCTTCAAGCTTCTCGCGACACATACACAAATCAGGAATCCCATCGGCAACAACATTGATAAACAATAGTTGCAACGCATACAGTGGTGTCTTACCCCATATTACAAAGCCCAAAATCATAACAACAATCTCAGCAATATTACTTGGTATTAAAGACATTAAGACCTTGCGGATATTGTCATAAACTCGCCTTCCCTCTGCTACTGCTGTTATAATAGAAGAAAAGTTATCATCCGTCAAGACAACATCACTGGCATTCTTAGAGACATCTGTCCCTGAGCCCATCGCAACTCCGATATTGGCGGCTTTAAGTGCTGGTGCATCATTCACACCATCACCAGTCATTGCCACAACCTCGCCATATGACTGCCATGCTTGAACAATGCGAAGCTTATCTTTGGGGGTTACTCGTGCATACACTGAATATTCTTTTACTATTTTTCGCAATTCTTCATCCGATAACTTCGCTAGTTCAGTTCCGGTCATTGTCTTTTCACTCGCCGACAATATTCCAATCTCACTAGCAATTGCTGATGCGGTTAACGCATGGTCACCTGTAATCATTATCGTTTTAATACCCGCATCCTTAGCCGTTTGCACTGCTTTCTTACTCTCTGGACGCGGTGGGTCGATAATTCCGACAAAGCCTGCAAAGGTCAATCCACACTCTAATTCTTCAGCATCTAATTTCTCTGGTAGTTTATCATAATGTTTATAGGCAACTGCCAAAACTCTCAGTGCGTCATTAGCAAATTCGTTGTGAATCCGCTTAGCTGTCTCGGCACATACTGATGTTGCATCAATTGGAATCCTATCAAAAGCCCCCTTAGTGATTGAGGTATACTCAACATTTTCCAAATCATCCGTTCTATGAACCGTTGTCATAAGCTTGCGGTCTGAATCAAATGGAATCTCATGTACTCTGGGGAAAATAGCATCAAGACTTTCCTTGGTAATGTGCTTATCATTCAATAGGCGGACGATTGCACTCTCACTGGGGTCACCGATTATTTTTTCTTTACCATCAATAACTTCTACCGTAGCATTGCTGGCTAGACCCATCAACTCTAGCAATTGCATCTCCGCATGACTGAAATCGTCTGTTACATTAATTGGTTCTTTATTTACCGCCCAAAAACGTTGAATCGACATCTGATTCATCGTCAATGTACCCGTCTTGTCAGAACAAATAACCGAAGCACTACCCAAGGTTTCAACTGCTGGTATTTTACGAATAATAGCATTTTCCTTCGCCATATTCAGTACACTGTAGGACAAGGTTATGGTGACAACTATTGGTAATCCTTCAGGAATTGCCGCCACCGCAAGCGATACCATATCCAAAATCCTTTCTGCTACAGGTATTGAAGCAAGTCCCATGTGGTTATAGATGGTTTGGATTATGAATAACACCGCCCCCGATGCTATCGCAATAGCACAAATCACCTTAACCATTTTATCCATCTTCTTTTGTAATGGTGTTCTTGCTTTTTGGGTATTATTCAAAAGCCCGGCTATTTTACCCATCTCTGTCGACATTCCGGTTGCAACAACAACTGCTGTTGCCTTCCCAGCAGTAATCAAACAGCCTGAAAATATCATATTAAGCTGGTCGCCTAGACTAGCATTATCGTCGACTCTCGCATTGGCTTCTTTTTCGACGTGAATGCTTTCACCTGTTAAAATTGATTCATCGACTTTTAGATTGATACTTTCAATAATACGCGCATCTGCTGGAATCATATCACCCGCTATCAAAGTGAGGATATCTCCTGGAACTAAGCTTTCAGCATTTATCACCTGACGTGTGCCATCACGAATTACAGTTGTCATCTGCGCCGTCATGCTCTTTAAAGCATCAAGGGCCATTTCGGCACCTCGTTCTTGTCGAACGGCAAGCGTGATGTTTAGAACAACGATTGAGAATATAACTATGGCATCAGTAAATCCCTTTTCGCTATCTGGTTGAAAGGCCATAAAAAATGCTGCGCCCGCTGCTAACAAAAGAATTAGCGATGTAAAATCTTTTAAATGATGGATAGTTTTACTGAAAAGGCTTTCCTTTTTATCTTCATCGAATTTGTTAAGCCCCTCCGCTTGCTGAAGTTCTAGTGCTCTTTTAGCTGTCAATCCTTGCTCTTTGTCTGTTCCCCACTTCTTGTAGATATCTTCCAATTTTGTTGTGAAATTTCTCATTGGCTATCCTTCGCCTCCCAACTTTCCAATTATTCGAACATACTCGCGTGCATCACATTCGCCTAGCCGTGAAAGCATTTCTACGGCAATTTGTGTAGCTTCATGGCGTATTTCATCTGCGCTCATTTTTCCTTTTGGAGTTAATTTCACCATGATTTTTCGGCGATTATTGCTATCTATTTCACGCGTAATAAGTCCTTTGTTTTCAAGACTCTTGAGTTCCGCTGCAATCCGTGCTGGTGTTGTACCAGCAATCCTGCTTATGTCTCCTGGTGTAATATTGCTATTATGAATATCAATTATTTGAAGTGCAAACATCTCACCGTGAGTAATTTTAGAAAGTTTCAGTAGTAGTTTAGATTTGTTTGCTAAAATCATATTCCCCAGAAGCTCCTCTGCTAATTCTTTATATTCCATATATCCTCCTTATATTTAATATTATTAACTTTTAATATTGTTTATATTATATACAGTTAACCATTTGCTTGTCAACTAAAGAACTGATTTTACTACATATTTTTCTAAAAGCCAAAACAGATTGGAGACCAAGAGCGGTAGCCTTCACAGTGAAAAAAGTGAGAAAAACAAAAAACGCCTAAGCAGGGATACACCCGCTTGAGCGTTTCTTATTTCCTTTCCCTTCAATTCTCATCATCAAAAAGGTATTCATTCTTTATCAGTTCATCTAGAATTGCGGTTATATATGCGAATATGAAGCAAAATAATAATCATTAGCACTAGCCCGCCAGCATGAGTGCTGTGAATACGAACGTCAGTAAGAAGAACATCGGTAGTGTGCCCCTTTACCATTTAATAGCGAAACAAAAAGCCGCAAGCCCTCTGCAGTAGAGGACTTACGACGCTTTATATTGGCAACTCATTCTTAATTTTATTTTTTCTCTCAATATAAGCCTATAACTAAGCTTCTATTCCCCTGAATTAAACTTGCCCCATTTCCTTTTTCGATATCGTTCTAGTAATAAGAACATCATCAGTGACACCCCCATGATTCCGATATAAAGATTCATTTTGGTGCTATCACCAGTCTTGACGTTAGATGCGTTATAGGTGTTATGAGCATTACGGGCATTCTGGGCGTTATGGGCATTCTGGACGTTATTAATATTATCACGAATAACGGGCTCTTGCGGTTTAACCGCTAAACTGCGACCTATGTTGGTAAATTCAATTTTCTCCTCTTTACCTTGACGATTACTATTCATCACCGAAATCGTTGATTGTAAGTGACCATCCGCACCTTGTGCAATCTGCACAGTAACTAGGTAAATGGTCTTATCGACGATAATAGGCGCCGTCTGCTCTGATTCTTGAAAGACTCGGTATGTATAATTCCCTGGTGTACTAAAAATAATTGCTGGAAATTCTGCCCTGCCGGCATTGGTAATCGTTATCCTTGATTGAGCTGGCATCGGGGTATTCGTCTGACTTGCTTCCATAACAACAGTAATCTCGTCTGCCTGGCCTACAACTCCATTTTGCAAAAATACTTCAAACGGAATAGTAACACTGACTTGTTCATTAGCTGCATAACTTGACACCGGCAACAATATGACAATTAGCATCGTCAGGACCAACACATATGCACTTTTTTCTTTGATTTTATGTATCATTCCCTAAAATCACCTTTCCTGTCACTTTATATTTACTTGTCTAAACGTCCAAAAACAATGGTTCGGCCATTCGTTTCAACGTTAGCACAAGTTGATAGTCCAATTAATAAATCATCTTGTTTAATATCAATTTCACGGTATTGAACCGCATTGCTTTTAATATATTCTAAAAATGCACTGATAGTACTTTGATTTTGTAGCATCGGATTAAATACAGCTTGGTCATAAGCATTAGTTGATACACAAGCAAATAAAGTAATCCTATGGGTACTATCTGGTAAAAATAATGTTCCGGTTCGATGTTGTTCAAAAAAATCGGTTTCAACAAATTCACCAACATCACTAAACATCGCTCCCTTGGTCATATGATGACCGTACAATAAATTATAACTATCGGAAAAATCTACTTTATTGCGATAATCTAAGAAAATCGCCCCACTAAATGAAAACTCGCCGTATATGTCTTTTTCAACATACTCTAAATTATCCTTTCCTTGCATAAGCGGATAATCAATATTGGTATCATCAATGGTAATCCACCCACAGACATCAGGATTAATTTTCATTAATTCTGCCAAGGTTGGATTAGCACCATCGCCTTGGGTCGGCTTGAATTTTAATAATTCCTCACCGATAAAACCTTGGCGGAAGACATTGGAGGTATCCCAAAGCGAATAGCCACTATATAATAGTAATACTAAGATAATGACAACGGCTACAAAACTTAAGACCTTGTTGCCGATTCGCGCCGCTTTAGCTACTACCTCCAATTAATACATCCTCCTAAACTTTTTAAAATCTACTTAAATTTCTGATTTCTTCTTTTTGTCTAAGAATACTAATCCCATCGCTACTGCAAGGGCTGCCAATAATAAATATGGTGCAATATTAGCAATCACACCGGTAAGCGGTGGTGCATTTTTGGTATTGGTATATGCTACAGTTGTATTTGCTGTAATACTGCCAGTTTCGTTTCCAGCAACGGTTGTAACATATCCTTCAGTTGTATAATCATTTTCTGATACTGTATAAACGTCAGTGGCACTAAGACCAGTAATCACTGCTGACTCACCATGTTTCAATTGGAAAGTAGCTGCTGTTCCTGATACTAAAGTCGTTTCGGTACTACCAATCATCATCTTATACTGCTCGCCTGCTTCACCATCAATCTTAATGGTAAATGTAAAGGCTTTGTTTGTTTCACCTTGGTCACCGGCAACTGCCTTAGTTACGGTCAATGTACTGGTTGGATTTGCTGGATCTGGGTCACCGCTCTCATCAACGCCATAAAGGTTAGTAATTTTTATACTAGTTAAATCACCAGTCGTCGGTCCGCCACCAACTTTACTACCATCTTCATCAGTAATAACACTTCCTGCAAGTACTAAGCCAGAACCATTATCTACTAACGTAATATCATAGGTATATACTTGATCATCGTAAGTTATCCCATTATAAGAACCAGCGGTTTCTTGAACTGTATAGCGATAAGTACCAGGGTCATTAAACTTCGTCAAATCTAGCACAAATCCTTCTGTGTCAACGATATAGCTAGTCGATGCTAATGTTGTGGCACTAGGCGCTGATGTCATCGTCACCGTTTTTGTTCCGTTAGCAAATAGTAACCCTTCACTAATACCGGCTAGAATTGGCCCTTGAGCACTACCTTCGGCAATCGTAAATTCAAACGTTGTCGCTGGTGCATACACATCGGCCTCTTTTAAAACTTCCTTACTCAAATCGGCTGCCCATACAGACATTCCTAGAGTCGTCACCATGATTATACTGGTAACTAACATTGCTAATAATTTTTTAAAACTTTTTTTCATCCTTTTTACCTCTCTCCTTTTGGCAGTGTATGAAATCTGCCTAATTTGTGGCATTTTGCCTGTATCATAAGCCTGAACGGCGAATAACTGAAATTACTTTTCCTTTTATTTCTGCTTGGTTAATGGGCCCAAAATAACGACTATCCTTTGCTACCTCACGATAATCACCCAAAATGAAAAACTGATTTTCTTTAAGGACTATCGGAAAGTCAACTCCACCGTCAAAGCGGTAAGTTGGATAATATATATATTGCTCAATTACCAAGTTGTCATTTATTTTTAATTTATCATCTTCGGTGATGTCTACTGATTCATTGCCTACGGCAACGATGCGACCCGTATATTTCTGATTGTCTTTTTCAAAAACCACTATATCGCCACTTAATAGCTTCTTTTCTAAGCGGTAATAAAGCATCAAATCACCAGCACTAATCCGGGGGACCATCATATTACTTTGCATGGCGCTCACCCCAAAGAAAACACCAAATATTAAATATAGTAAAATCGCCATGCACGTAGCCCGTTTGAAAAATATTTTGATTTCTTCCTTATTTTCCATCGGCTATTCCCTTTTATGCCAGCGCTTTTTGAAAATGGTCAGGGTCGCTCCAATGGCTAAAGCAAGGGCAATCAGATAAGGTGTAATCGTATGATCCCAACCCGTTTCGGGGATATATTCTCGGTGATTAGTAAAAGTGGCCGTCGCATCTTGAATCAGTTCACCTATCAGCACCCCATCGACCACCATGCTATCGGCTGGATTAGTAATGGTTAGGGTATAATATCCCGCAGCTTCACTAACGCTATATTCAATTTCGGCCGGAAGACTTAAATGAATTGTCTCGTTATGCTTTAATTTAAAAGCATAAACTCCACCCGCACTATTTAACGAATAAGTGGTACTATCGGTGTTGCGAGTATATTCAATTGGGTCGGTATAGGCATTGCTACTACTATCTTGTAGCGCCAAGGTGAAATCAAATTCCGTTTGCTTATTACTAAGATTTCCGGTAACGACTTTTTTGACAGATAATATTCGCTTGGCGAGAGTATAAGTATTGGTGAATCTAACCTCTGCCGTCGTTCCACCACTTAAAGTACCCGTTTCAGCATTTTTTTGGACCACTACATCATAACCAGTCAATTCATGACCTGTTTCTGAAACCGTATAGGTGCCTGGTGGTAGACCACTAAATTTATGCTTAAAGATATGCACGCCATCGACAATGCTCTCCTCGGCAAAATCGCTTAAAGCAATCTCACGACCATCGGTTAAGGCGGCGCCTTCATTAATATTGACATCAAATTTTAATGTCGCTTTTAATTCAGCTACTTCGGCACTGCTTAGCCCCACAATCCGTTTTTCAATCTCTAGCTCTTGCGGATCTAATTGCACGACCGGCATTGCATAGCGTGATTGCCTGCTAATATCATTATGAGTGTATGATAAAAAGGCACTGCTATTAGAATAAAAACCCTTCTGCCCAGCCGAAGTATCACCTGTCCCGACATCACCCGTATTGGGATAAACCTTATCATTATCAATATAATCACGATATGATTCTATCGTCGGGATAATATTCGCTGTCACCTTGTAGGTATAGCCCTTCAGCAAGGTGTAATCATCGGGAAAATCAAGGCTTATCTTTTTAGTATCTTCATCATATTTAGCTTCGATATTCGCACCGTCAAAGGTAACATTACTTGGCGCCTGGGCTACTATTGCTCCCGTTGGGTCAAGAACCGAAACTAGCATCGCCTTTGGGGTACCGCCTTCATCTTTGACCATTTCAACCGAATCACTTAGATTATCCTCAATTAGAATATCTTTAACTTTTAACTCTAGTAAGTCTGCTTCGATATTGCCAAAAAGCTTCGCTAATGGTTCGCTTTCGGAAGTTAAGACCGCTCCTTGTACTCCCGGTCGCACACCACTAACTAGGTCGCTAAGGTAGGCTGGTGATACACCACTATTATTACCTAAGCGCATTGCAAAAAAGTAATCAGTATTAACTTGACCTAGCATCGCTTTGGCCGACTCGATACTGGAATCCGTTGCTGTCATACCCGAAGCATTGTAGACTCTATTTGATGGTCTAGCCGCAATAAAAACAACAATTTTAACGGCCCCGGGACGCGTCATCCGCATATAATCTCGGGCCATTAAAAGCCCGCCTTCATAGTTCAAATCGGCACTACGAGAGTTCCAACTGGACATAACCGAAGGTGGTAAATCATCCTCCCAGCCCCACATTAAATACGCATCATTCCAAGCTGTATCAAAGACACCACCAAGGCCTTGCACTCGCATCTCAATCAACATATGCTGCGCATCTATCTTCGGATTGCTCTCTAACGCGCTTGTCATATCATTAATGGCATTACGTGCTTGTGTAGCAAGTGCACTGGTAACCCCTTGAGTTCCCGCCGGAGAACCTGATGAATCCAAGACATAGGCAATATCTATCTTGGTTTGGGTTTCAATACTCCCGACATCACCACTAACTGATAATGATAAATCATAGCTGCCATCATTATTAGAATTCTTTGCTACTCGCTTTTCTTTCCACGGCTCAATTTCATTGATTGTTATGTTGGTTAAGTCCTCAACATAAACTAATCTAATAGTTGAATTATTGGGTAGGTTATGCCATACCCCATCTGGTGTCCGAAATTCTAGGCGCATGGTATTGTTCAAGAATCCGCCCGTGCCAATCCCCCGCACGGCTGTTACGATATTACCTTCACCACCTCTGATTGTCGCTGTACTAAATTGATAGCCCTCTGCCATCATATAATCTATATAATCAGCGATTTCAATACTTACCGTTGAGCTACTAGTTGTAAAGGTGTGATTAGCAACCGTTGCCGGTAGTGGATTCCAGCTCGAATCGACATATTCAAAATTAACTCTTGAGCGTGCTCCAAACATATCGCCCGATGATTGCCAGGTGATGGTAAAGCTTGAAAAACTTTCCACGGCAAAGTCGGCTCGGATAACGCTTCCCAAATTCACAATTTCCCCTTCTGTTTCATCATGAACATCAGCAACACTTTGAACCTCTATTTCACCATTCACATGGGAATGATGTTGAATAGCTAGGCTTTCCTTTTCGACATCTGCTGGTAATAATTCATCGTTTACTTCAATTTCGATATTAACAGCTCCTGCTTCTGGTTCAATTTCGGTACCATCAGCGTCATAAAAGCTAATATCTAAGGCCAAGAAATTATCATACTCAACATCGCTTTTCGCCAAATCTTGTTCAACTATCTTAAAGAGTTCTGCTTCCTCGCCAGAAGCTTCAATTCGCTTAACGACTAATGCGACATCTGCTGGAAAAACCCCTTCATCAGCATAGGCCCTGACTGTTATATCGGCTAAAGCTTCAGTCGGCTCATATAATATTTTGGCTTTTTCTGCCTCGTCATTCTCCACTACGGCAGTATCAATTTCCTCACCTTGAGACACTACGAGGCCATCGACTGGTGTATCTTCTATTTTATTTTCATTAAGTTCATCTAGGATAGCGAGTTCATCGCCTTTGGCTATGGACTGTTCATTTTCGCTGGTCTCAATTGGCAACTGCTCATTTTCACTGCTCCCAACTGGCAACTGTTCGTTTTCGCTGGTCTCAACTGACAACTGCTCTTGCGACGCTTCCCCTTCCTCTTCATTTACTACTTCAATAGCTTTGTTAGTTTCGGTTATTATACTATCGTCATTATTTTCCTGCGCAAAAATGAATCTAGTATCAAACATCGCCCCTAATATTACTATCACTAGTATAAATGCTATGATTTTGTGGATTATCTTTTGAATATTTTTAATTTCCATAAATAATAAGGATCCTTTGCTTTACTTTGATATAGGTGGTACGAAAAGCTTGAAAATCCAGTATTATTGGGGTGTGGCGCAAGGTAGACTTTATGCCACACC
>JGI994J12354_10000420_pt1 | contig 41929 bp, 39 predicted proteins | sample IntmicLarv3ML3BL_FD_12354 | JGI IMG/M metagenome (IMG submission 12354) | reverse complement strand
CCACTTCACAGTGACGGCCAACTTGCCTAAATAAAACAGAAAACCGTTTTAAATTAAAGATACACCTAATTGTTCTAAAACTAACATCTAAATTAAACAGCTACTGCCTCCCGGCAGCAGGTTAACAACCTACGTCAGTTTGACTATGTAAACGTAGAAAGGTTTAATTAAATTGCGGCCGAAGCTTTAATTTAACAATTTCTTGCCAAAAACGAGTGCTTTTAACTCACTTCAACAGTTGCGGAAAAACAACGGGACTACCCCTAATCAGGCAGTCCCGTTGTTATTATAGTGCGCAAATAATTTACGTTACGCTTTGTTATACTCGGCTAGTGTGTTGTAGAAGGCTTCGATGTTCTCGAAGGGTACTCCCGGAGGGGCATCGCACCCTGACGAGAGAATAAAGTTGTTGTATGCCTTTGTAGCCTCTAACAGTTCCCGGGTAGCTTGTGCCACCCCAGCGGATGTTTCAAGCTTGAGCACCGATACTGGGTCGAGGTTGCCCATTGCCAGCACATTGGCCGGCACCTCTTTCAGCGCGTCAAGCATGTTTATTTTGTTGCCGAAGTGAAGCCCCTTGGCGCCCGTCATTATCATTGACTGTGTACATTGACCTGTGTTGCCGCAGTTGTGCAGAACAACTAAAAAATAGTCGTCTTGCACCGCTTCGACAATCTGTTTGACGTATACCGACGAGAACATGGTTGCGTCTTCGTCCGACAATAGGCCGGCGGCAGGCTCGGCAATAACAATGCCGTCAACACCGGTTTCTTTAATCGCTTTTATGTATTTTGTGATAAACTCCGTACACTTCTCTAACAGCAGCATTGCCGTGTCTGGTTCGGTGTAAATCGACATCATAAACTCGGTAATATCGTACAGCCTGCCTGCCAGCGAGTAAGGGCCTATGCATCCGGCTAATACGGGCTTGTCGCTGATGGACTCTTTAGCTAATTTATTGGCTTTCAGATATTCGGGCACACGGGCAGCGGTCAAACCGGGAACCTTTAGCGCTTCCACCGCCATAAGGTCGTTCAGCAACCGCCCATTAACAGCCGGCACTTCGTCGGGAGCAAAAGTGATGGGCGCACCGAAAGCTTCGGCCTCGACCGTCAAATCCATAATTACGGTTGCTGCCGCCGATGGGTATTTGTCACTAAGAGCTTTGATGGCCTGCGCGTGAATGACACCGTCTTTAACGGCGGCATCTACCGTTTCTCCAATCAATTCGATGCCCGGATGGGTCATTATAGGGATGGCAATCAGTTTTTTGCTTTCTATTACCTCCTTATGCCATTGAGTCATGTTCATAGTCGTGTGTGTTTCAGATGTAGTATTTAAGTTATAGTGCTAAAAAAAACGATGCGTAGAAAAACAATGTAATAGCCAGATAAAGACCTATACATGAGTAGAGTATCTTGATATTTACCTTCTTACTTAACTGATAAACAGTTGTTCCCTGGGCAAACAGGAGCACAGAGAAGAGCGCCCAGCTTAGCGGAGTAGGCGAACTCAGCGCGCTTTCAGCTATTTCAGCTAATTTTGCTAACAAAACAGAACCTCCGGCAAGGCCGCTTGCCGGTTGAAACATGTAGCCCATTCCGAACGCCGAAGCAAGGAATACCGCGTTTATAAGGAGCGAAAAGAGCAGCAATACGTAGCCAAAAATACGTGTTACCCGCGTGCGGTATTCGGTAAGGAATGTGGCATACCTTGCAATAAACAGCGATACGAAAGGAAATATAGGAACAATGAAAATAAGCCCACTTTTTTGCATAAAGCACGAAAAGCCGATCAGTGTATAAGCAATAATAATGCCGCTGAACAGGTACACCTTCCGTTCAATTCCGGTAGGTTCAACAACCGGAGGGCGGTTCTCTTTCTTTCTACGCCGTTCGGCTGCCGACGGACTGATGCCGAACACAGAAAAAAGCGAGTAAACCACCCAAGGGATAAAGCTAAATATAAGGGTGCTGAGGTAATATATTACCGGTATTACCGGCGAACTAGATATGCCTTTTATCACTCCATTCCAAAATGGGTATGGAGCGATAAACAAAAAGACAAGTGCCGTGACAATGGCCGGCAATGTTGCTACTAACGCTGTCCGTTTTATTACCTCTTTAAAGGGATTGCCAACCATTTTCGCATAGGTTGTGAAAACAAGCGCGGCCAAAGCAATTGAAAACCACCCTTTTAATACGGAAGCAAGCGTAAGCATCAGCAGCCCCACCCACGGAAACTGTTTCCATTTGCTCTCTTCCCATTTAAAAAAGCTTACGGCGGCAATCAGCATACACAAGGCGTAAGACATATCGCGCCAAAGGGCAACTGAACCACACTGGGTGGCAAACGCTGTAATAAGCACCAACGAGGTGGTAAAGGCTTCGGGAAGTTTGAGCCGGCGACCCATAAAAACGAACGAGTAGCCGACAAATGCCAAGGCGCCAAAATAGGTTACGATTGTGTACGACATGTCGTTATCGACCGCCAACCAAGGCAGCAAAGCCAAAGCCGCTATTATAAGAATCAGCGTCAGGGGCTTTTGAAGGTACAGGTATTGCAGCGTCGGGGGTCTCATAAGCTTTATTTCTTGTTTCTTTTTATCGTTCTTGAAATTACAAAAGTACTTTATTTTCGATTGCGGGGCAATAGGATGCCTCTATTTTTGCCGATTTAATGATAGGCTGATCAAGCCTCTTCTATCGGCATCGCTTTCATGCTGTAAGCGGTTCAGTTTTCAAAAGTATCGAATAAATTGCAGATAACATCGCGTGAGCCGCGCTTTTTTTTGTATTTTTGGGGTATTGAAACTAAAACCAAAGATATGTTTTCAGGTATTGTTGAAGAGGCCGCCAAAGTGGTGGCCGTAAAAGAAGATCGGGGCAATGTGCACCTGACAGTGGCCTGCTTGTTTGCCGATGAGCTGAAGATTGACCAAAGCGTGTCGCACAACGGGGTATGCCTCACCGTAGTTGATATTTCCGGTGGAGTGTATACGGTTACGGCGATAAAAGAAACCCTTGAACGTTCAAACCTCGGGCTGTTGAAGCCGGGAGACAGGGTAAACCTTGAGCGCAGCATGATTATGAACGGCCGCCTTGATGGGCATATTGTGCAGGGACATGTTGACCAAACTGCCGTATGCACAGAGCTGCGCGAAGCTGACGGAAGCTGGTATTATACCTTCGAATACGCTTTCGATAAAAAAATGGCATCGGAGGGGTATTTGACGGTCGAGAAAGGGTCGGCCTGTGTAAATGGGGTGAGTTTGACGGTCTTCAACGCGACCAACAACTCATTTCAGGTGGCCATTATTCCTTATACATACGAGAATACCAACTTTCATCAAATAAAAGTGGGCACGGTCGTAAATTTGGAGTTTGATATTATTGGCAAGTATATTAGCAGGATGATGGCAATTAAGTGAGTCAATTGCGAATCCGTTTCCATCATCCGCGAGATGCGAAGCAACGAAGCGATCCAGGGTTAAATCATCGACTTTTGAGAAGCACACTTTGGATTGCCACGTCGGCAAAAAGCCTCCTCGCGATGACGTGAAAATGTCATTCACAAAACCGAAAAATAATATGAAAAACTTTATAGAACTGGTAAACAATCGCCAGAGCGACCGGGCATTTGATCCGGACCGGGCAATTGAACGTGAAAAGCTGCTGCGCATTCTTGAGGCGGGACGCCTTGCGCCCTCGGCTTGCAACGCACAGCCGTGGCAGTTTATAGTGGTTGATGACTCCGAACTAAAAAATAAGGTTGCCGATGCCACATCGAGCAAGGTATTGGCGATGAACCATTTTACGAAGCAAGCGCCCGTGCATATTCTGATTATCGAAGAGGCGGCCAACTTTACGTCCTCTTTCGGCAGCTGGGCAAAAAACAAACATTTTCCGCATATCGACCTCGGCATTGCTGCCGCACACATGGTGCTGGCCGCTGAGAGCGAGGGGATAGGCTCGTGCATAATTGGTTGGTTCGATGAGAAAAAGATGCGCAAGCTGCTGAATATCCCGTCGGGAAAACGGGTGTTGCTCGATATTGCCCTGGGCTATTCAACCCAACCCAAACGCGACAAGAAACGAAAAAGACTCGGCGAGATAGCCTCACACAACGATTATAAAAAGGCGTGGGAGTAACTTGTTGATTTTTTTGTTTGCTTTAATAATAATTGTATTTTTGTGAGATAAAAATTAAACTAATTATGACTAGAACTGCACTGTTTTTTGTATCGCTACTTTTCTTCTTCTCTTGCTCAGCAGCGACAAAGAAAGATATGAAAGCCTCCGAAATTGTCCGTTTGCTGCAAAAAGGAAAGGATGTTCAAATTGCCGATAAAATTATTTGGGGCGACCTTGATTTTTCGAACGCGAAAGAGTTGAAAGCCGTATCTACCGGACTGCTTCAGGCCGACGTTGAGGGAAATGTTTTTTTCGTGAATTGCGTTTTTATGGGAAAAGTAACCTCGCTCGGCAAAAAAGGCGCGTTGCCCGTATGCACCCGTTTTAAAAGCAACTTGGTCTTTTTTGAGTGCGATTTTCGCGGTGAGGTCAATTTTAGCAGTGCCATTGTGTATGGGTCGGTTAATTTCTGCAAATCGACGTTTCGCGAAAAAGCCAACTTTGATCAAATAGCCATTTGGTCGAAAGACAACTACTTCTCTGAAATGAAAGCCGAGAAGGAGTTTTCTATGATATACTCCGTTATTAAAGGAAACCTCTATTTCCTTAACGCTACGTTTGCCGGACGCACGTCGTTCCAGGAAATTGGAGTCGACGGAAAGCTTATTTTTAACAGTAGCGTTTTTAACGAAAAGGCCTCGTTCGACCTGATGTCGGTACGCGAAGCGGCTGCCTTCAATTATGCTACCTTCGAAAAAGGTGCAGACTTTTCATCGTCACGTTTTTTGCGGACGGTTGGTTTTGTTAATGCCAATTTTGCTGAAACAGGCAAATTTAATAAAACCTACTTTTTAGACACCGTCAATTTTGAGGGGGTCGATGTGGCAAATAGCCTGACTATGACAAATGTTTTCTTTGGTAATAATCACAACAAATAAATTCTATTATGAAAATTAAAACAATTATTGAAAAAGTAAAAAAGGGAACGATAGGTTTTCTGTTAGTCCTTTTCTCGTTTTCGTTGCAAAGCTGTGAGCAGATAGATGATATTCTCAAGATCCTGGAGCAGATTATTTCGCAAACAGGATGGTTGATGGAAGACGAAGAGATGGATAATATACCGGAAGATATTGTGCCGTTCGACGATGACGATGCGCCGAATCCGGCTCCGGTACGGACTGAAGTGTCGTTAGAACACTTATTTCCACCCATTGGCGACCAGGGGCAATACGGAACGTGCGTAACATGGTCGGTTGGTTATAACCTGAAAACCGCACTGAACGCTATTGAAAAAGGTTGGAGCGAGAGCGATTTGAGGAGCGTGGGCAACCAAACCAGCCCGAAAGATTTGTGGTTTTCCATTCCCAGCGGAGACAAAGGCTCACAATGTAACGGCACTAATTTTGAGCCCGCCATGGATGCTTTGATAACAAAAGGCGCGGCCAGTTTAAGCGTTTCGCCCTATAGCAACCTCGGCAATTGTACGGGTTCGAGCGTGGGCGACAGCAAAAACAAACTGACCAATTACCGGAAAATAGCCTCTGAAAACGAGGGTTTGACAGTCGAGAACTTTAAAGGCTACCTTAATGCCGGACGACCTATTGCCATCGGCGCCAAGTTGGGTGACCGTTTTATGAGCTGGGATAACGATAGCCCCATTGACCGCGATACATATAACCAACCCGGCATGCAGCATGCTTATCACGCAATAGTGCTGGTGGGATACGACGACAGCAAAAACGCTTTCCGTGTGCGCAACTCGTGGGGCAGCTCGTGGGGCGACAGGGGTAGTATATGGGTCGATTACGACTTCTTCTGCCGCAGCTTCTGCTTTGCCGCTTTTGTGGCGCAAAACGTAAACAGCGTATCGGCCGGTTTGGACGGCACTATCGATTCCGGCGACCTGAGCAGCGGATATGATCTGCTGGCTTATTGGGCAGCAGACATTGAGGATCCTGATGAGGATGCCGCACCCACAGAACGGGTTTTCACTTACGACATATTTAACTCGGGCGATAGAACCATTACCCCGTCTCAAAGGTGGGATGTTGTGTATATGTGCTATAACGCAGCTAATGCTAAGGAAAATGAAATAATTTTTGTTGACTACTATACCGATGAGTTTGGATCTGGCGATGATGCGTATCCTGTCGACTATGCTTTGGCCGGTGGGTGGTGGAACAATGTTTCGATTGAGCCGGGTAAAAAAGCGGGCGAAGCTGAATATGGCAACAATGGCTTTGAAATTACTTATAACATGCCAACGAAGTTTACGGGAAAATACTATTTGGTGGTGTTTGCCGATGCTTATGACGTAATTGACGAAGTAAACGAAGATAACAACTTCTATTTTATTACGGCTGAAAACGGAAAGCCGTTAGAGTTTGAAAACGGTCGGATAAAGAATATGCCTACGCCTGCCAAAAGCACGGAAAAAGGTTTCAGCCCCGAACGTTACAGCAACACCGATACTCAAACAGCTGTAAAGTCGGGTAGTGTAAATGCCTATTCGCCGCAAGAAATCAAAACTATGTTGTTGCACGAAAAAAAGACGGGTCAATTGCAATCGCGCATGAGTCGCTTTGTTGAAGAAAACGGCAGCAATATAAAAGCAAAGAGACCACGAAAATAAGCCGCTAAAAAAACGCAGAAACGAAGGGGCTGTTCCTATTGGGACAGCCCCTTTACGTATATGAAACCCCCGAAGCGGTTAGATGGTTTTCACACACCCTCTCTCCACGTCATGTCAACCATAGTGGAGACATCTCATTAATCCCGGTTTAAAGACAGAAAGTAATACAAAGAATTATATTGTATTACCCTTTTTTTTCCTACTTTTGTATCAATAAGAATTTATCGCGCTATGAATACACACCCATCAAAACTGCTACTTGTATTTTTGGTCGCCATTTTGGCATCGTGTACCAAATCGTCGTTATCCGACAAGATAGGCGTATGTTCAGGCTTCAGCGAATGGGATTTGGTTGCCGCCAACGGCAACGCCTTTATTGAGGCCAACGCCCTCTCATTTCTTATTCCGCAAGAGGACGATGCCGCCTTTGAGAAATACCTGGCAATCGCGAAAAAAACAGCCTCCCCCATTTACTCTGCCAGCGTACTGTTTCCCGGTAACATAGCGATAGAATGCCGGTGGGAAGATTGGGAGAAAGAGCTACCCGTAGCCATTGCCGGGCTGAGACGACAAATAAAAAGCGTAGTTCTGTAATGCACGTATCGCGAGTGTCGTTCGATGTGATGTTTACCCGTATGGAGGTGTTGCTGTTTGACGAGAAAGAAACGGTAAACAAAGTGTTCAATGAAATAGAGACGGAAATCTTCCGGTTAGAAAAAATGTTCAACCGCTTCAACGAGGCAAGCGAACTATCGCACCTCAACAGCGCGGCAGGGAAGGGTTGGGCAGCAGCATCGGACGAGCTTACCGCCCTGCTACTGCAAAGCTGCGAGCTGAAAGACCGGTGTCTCGGCTACTTTGACGTAACGCGAAACACCACATCGTGGAGCGCAATACGATTCGATAAAGAAAAAGGTATTCGTATCGAGAACGAGGGCATCAGTTTCGATCTTGGGGGACTTGCCAAAGGATACGCATTAGATAAGATCCGGGCAATCTTCGGCAAATACGGTTTAAAGAACGCCTTTGTATCGTTTGGCGAAAGTTCAATTCTGGCGTGGGGCACACACCCTGCCGGCAACCATTGGCCGCTGGGAGCAAAAGATTTCTTTTCGCCCGGAAAGGTGGTACATTCTTTCAAAGTGCGAAACAGCGTTTTGTCGGGCAGCAGTACCATGCAACTCCGCAACGGAGAGCTGTTGGCGCACCTGATTAACCCGTATACGGGCAATCAGGTAAGCGAGCATCGCGTATCGTCGGTGGTTACTGTTGGCGGCATTGAGGGCGAAGCGTTGGCCACCGCCTTGGCGATAGCCGAAACAGAAGAAGAGCGAAAACAGATAGTGCGAAATTTCCCCGGGGCAGAGGCTTGCGTTTGGATATATACAGGAAAAGAGATTATACATAAAACAATATACAATGGAAGATAACAATTTCTCGAGAAGAGACTTTTTGCGCACTTCGGCAGCGGCCGGAAGCAGCGCGTTGCTGCTCTCCTCGCTCCCTTGGCTTAAAGTTATTGCCGCCGACAATGCAAAAAAAGAGAAGCGGCATCTGAAAATCGCCTTTATCGGCGTAGGCGACCGCGGCACTACCCTTTTGGAGAATATGCTGTTTTTCAGCAAAGGCGACAACATTTCGATTGTAGCCGTATGCGACAACTACGAGCCCTACCTGAAACGGGCAATGGACATGCTGAATGGCAAAGCTAAAGCCTACACCAACTATATGGAACTACTCAACAACGAACAGCTAGACGGCGTAGTAATAGCCACCCCCCCTACCCTGCACGCCGGCCCCACCATAGAGGCACTGAATCGCGGCATCAACGTATTTTGCGAAAAAGCCTGGGCACGCACCATTGCCGATAGCAAACGGATGTGGGATGCCTACAAAGCATCGGGCAAGATTCTGCAAATCGGACATCAGCGCATGTTCGACCCCAAATACATAAAGGCCTACCAAATGGTGCAAGAAGGCGCCATTGGCGAAATTACCCACATGCGCGCCTACTGGCATCGCCACGGCGACTGGCGTCGGCACGTGCCCGAAGGCGTACCCGACCGGCAAATCAACTGGCGGCTCTATAAAGACCTGTCGGCCGGTTTACACGCCGAGCTCGAAACACATCAGGTACACGTATCAAACTGGTTTTTAGGCGAAGCCCCCATACAGGTTATGGGTGCGGGAGGCATCAACTACTACAAAAACACCGGACGCGAAGTCGACGACAACATTTCGGCCATCTTTACCTACCCCAACGGGTCGCACCTCATTTACGACTCCATAAACAGTAACAAGCATTACGGGCTCGAAGAGGAGATCATGGGGCCGGGCGGAACATTAGAGTTGGAGAAAAACCGCCTCTACTATGAAAACGCGAAAGGCGCATCGTCGATCGAAAAGCTGATTAACGACATCGAAAACTCCATATTCGATGTAGTACCCATTGGCGGTGCTACATGGATTCCCGAAACGGCCGACAAGGCGCGGGGCGAGGTAATTTTCCCACGTTGGAAATCGGAAGAGACCATGCTGCAACTGGTAGCCTTCGCCGGCTTTATCCGCGAGGGCGGATTCCCCGAGGAGTTTACCCGCCAAACCTACTACGCCACCGTGTGGAGTCTTTTGGCCGAGCAGGCCATGGACGAAAACAAAATATTAACCCTTCCGGAAGAGTATAAAATTTAACTACCATGAAAGATATAACCATCACCGCCAAACAGCAGAAAAAAGAGCTGCGCCTTTTGCTCGCAAGTTTCATCTTGGCTCTCGGCTGCAACGTGTACGCCATTATATACTACAACGGCAGTTGGAGCGAACTGTATACCGGAATATTCTATGTACTTACACTCACGGGGGTATTTTATGCGGCATCGCTGCTGATACGCCTGCTGATAATGGGTATCAAAAAACTATTCACAAAAAAACAATAACCAAATAAAATTACAAGACAATGAAAAGAACAAGTATTGTTGCCCTCGCGGCCATGTTTTTACTTACAGCCTGCGGCAACGATGGCTGGGTAGCACTATTTAACGGGAAAGATTTCACAGGTTTTAAACAATTAGGCGGCAACATGACCTATATGGTCGAAGACGGCTGCATGGTAGGCATATCGAAAGATGGCGAAATGAATAGCTTCATGACCACCGAAGAGCTGTACGGCGACTTTATTCTTGAGTTTGAGGTGTGGGCGCATCCCGACCTGAACTCGGGCGTACAATTCCGCAGCGAAACGCGCCCCGACGGTGAGGTATTCGGCTACCAGTGCGAAATAGTATCGTGCAACCAAGGCTGGGCCGGTGGCATTTACGATGAAAACCGCCGCGGATGGCTCGCTGCCAACGAAGGCAAGCCCGAAGCCATAGCAGCATTTAAAGTAGATGATTGGAACAAATTCCGCATCGAAGCCATCGGCAACAACCTCCGCATCTGGCTTAATGGCGTAAACACCGCCAATCTCTACGACTCGGAAACCGCGCGAGGCTTTTTCGGATTTCAGGTACACTCAATTGACTCGCCCGAAGACGAAAAAAAACAGATCAAATGGCGCAACATCCGCATCAAAACTACCAATCTCGAAAACAGCCGGATGAAAGGCCAACTGGCAGCCGCCATAAACCGGATGCCGAACACACTGCTTGATGAAGAGGTAGTGGACGGCTGGGAGCTGCTGTTCGATGGCACAACCACCACCGGTTGGCGCGGAGCGCACAAAACAGCCTTCCCCGAAGGCGGTTGGACAATTAAAGACGGGCAGATAATTGTGCACAAAGCAGACGGCAGCGAATCGACCCACGGCGGCGACATTGTTACCGAAAAAGAGTACAGCGCGTTTGAATTATTGGTTGAGTTCAAGTTTACGGAAGGTGCCAACAGCGGTATCAAGTACTTTGTTACCGAGCAGGAAAAGGCTTCCGGCTCAGCGCACGGACTCGAATATCAGGTGCTGGACGACACTCGCCACCCCGATGCAAAAGACTATACCACATTCCCCGGCAGCCGCACACTGGCAAGCCTCTACGACCTGATTCCGGCTGTCGACAACAAACCCGCCAACGGCCCCGGTCAATGGAATCTTGCCCGTTTGGTAGTGTATCCCAACAACCATGTTGAGCACTGGCTGAACGGATCTAAAACCTTGGAATACGAACGCAATTCAGAAGCCTTCCGCGAACTAGTTAAAGGCAGCAAATATGCCGATCCAGCCTATAATCTGCACGGCCGCTTCGGCGAAGCCCCCTCGGGACGCATCCTGCTGCAAGACCACGGCGACGAGGTGGCATTCAGAAGCATAAAAATTAAAGAATTAAAATAACGCTGTTTCAAACTAAAAAACACATCATAAACTTTTGACATTCAAACGTCATTGCGAGGAGTAAAACGACGCAGAAGCAAATAACATTCAACGCCCGAAGGGGCGTTAATCCAGGGTGTAACTACCAATCTTTCAGATATGCACCCTAGATTGTCGCGTCGGCTAAAGCCTTCTCGCAATGACGGGAATGGTTTATTTTCATCAATCCACATTAAAAACGTACAGCAATGAAAACAACCCACTACATCTGCGCACTTATTATCGGCAGCATTTTATTGTGGGGCTGTGGCCCAACAAAGAAGATTACAGTTACACCCAACACCCAACAATCGCTAAGTTACGATGAAATGGTATACGTTCTCGGGCTTGACGCCCCTTTCCCTGAAAAATACAAAGTTCTCGGAACCATAAAAATCGGCGACAGCGGCTTCACAACTGATTGCGGATACGAAAAGGTCATTGAAATGGCTGAATTGGAAGCCCGGAAAATCGGTGCTAATGGAGTGAAAATTATTGAGCACAAACAACCGAACATCTGGACAAGCACCTGCCATCGCATCACGGCACAACTGATTAAAATAGATGGAGAGGAAGAAATCAAACTTACCGCACGAAACGTTGAGCAAAAAGAGATGGATGAAGAAGATATACCCGGCGCCAATTATGCCCTGCTATACATATACCGCCCCAGCGGAGCCGGAATGGCCATTAACTACAATGTAAAATTGAACGACAGCACCATTTTCAGAGCGGCTAACAAATCGAAAAAAATAGTTAAAGTCCGAAAAGAGGGCGTACAATTATTATCGGCAGCAACAGAGACCACAGAATCGTTACAGTTAGACATAAAATTCGGACAGATTTATTATATAAAAACGTACCTGACTATGGGCGTAATGGTAGGTCGCCCCGTTATAGAACATCTCTATAACGACTTTGGAGAGCGAGAATTTAGTAAAATCCGGTGGCGAAAATCGGATATGCCGGATATTATCACGCTAAAAAATGGCGAAGATATTGAATGTGCCGTCACAAAAACGGACAACGGAAACGTCTATTTTGTCAAAAACAGTACCAACAATAAAAAAGAGAACTGGGAGTTGAAAAAAGAGGATATAAAATCGATTGAAATAAATTCGGATAAATAAAACTACATGAAAAAGTTCAACCTAATTGGCCTAATGGTCTTATTATCGGCATCGGTCTTCGCGCAAGACTTGATTGTTACCGCAGACAACGACTCGCTCAACTGCAAAATTTTAAAAGTTGACGAAACATTTATCCAATTTGCTTATAACAATAATGGTGAAGCAAAAAGGACGCTCATTTCTCAAGAAGCAATCGTCGCCTATCAAATCGCCTATTTTGATGCGCCGGAAATACCTCTTGCTAAAAACAAAAAAGCCATTGCAGACGAAGAGCTAAACTGGAAAGTCGGCTTTCGGGGCGGCTACAGTTGGCGAACAGTAGGCACAGGCGGCGACAGAGAAGCTACCCCCATATTACACGGAGTCCATTTGGGAACAGATTTTGCTTATTTTTTTAATAATTACATCGGATTGGGAGGTATAATGACCTACTACTACAACAGTGTAAACAATAGAATATATGATGTTACACAAAACTGCCTCTTTGTCGGACCTAACTTAACTCTTCGCCTTACAGGATCCGATCACAGAAACGCATTTATATCTGAATACGCAATCGGTTATTTCGGGCTGTGGGAAAGGGAAGACGGTTATCCTTCTCGCTTCGGAACAGTCGGGTTCTTTTGTGGAATAGGATATGAGAGAAGCGTAAAACCCAACCTTCTGATGGGAGGAAAGGTTTCTTTAATGGCCGCAAATATACCATTAGGTGGAGACAACTGGCTTAACGCGAGCCGCCTCGATTTATCGGTGTACGTGGCTTTCAATACCAATAAAAAGTAAGTGTCATCTATAAATGGACATTTTGCCGTTCGCGAATTTTTGAGTACCTTCGCGTTCACTAAACAACTATTGTAGAACAACGCATATGTTCGGATTCGGACTTTTTTCAACCCACCTGCCCTATCTGGTTTTAATAATCGGATACATAGTTTGTTGGTGTTGGAATGTACAGGCAAAGCCCAACGCGTCAGCCGAAGAGGAGCATCAGACGGTTCGCCTTGAAATAACACAGCCGGAAACCCTGTTGCCGGACGGGGAGGCAATTTCCTATACATATATATCAGCCTCCACCGCAACCATTGCCGCCTTACCACCCGGCGAGCAACCACAGTTTTTCCCGGAAGAAAAAGACACCCCCCTACCGGGTTATTTATCCCCAACAATAACTACCAAACACCGTTCGTTCTCGTTCCTGCGCCCTCCGCCGCAAGCTGTTTTGTCGTAAAACAAAATAGATATTCAGGTGCGGCTCTATCCGGGCGCGGCAATTATTAACAATCAACATCCATCGGGCGCATGCGCGAAAAAGCGTCAGGCTCAGGCCGAAAAAAACAGCTTATAATGATAAGCGGACTGCTGTTAGCTTGCTTTCTGGCTATCCACTTATGCATTAACCTCACCTCGTTGTGGGGCGAGGAGGTGTATAACAACACCTACCGTTATATGAACGCGCAACCGGCTTTGCAACTGCTTATTTCGTTGTGTGGCTTGGGCGTTATGGTGCACATTCTTTTCGCATTTTTTATTGCCGCCAAAAACCATTATTCGATTCCGGTAAAAAGCGGAAGAAGGGCGAGTGGCTTTTTAAGTATGCTTACGCCGGGCATTATCATACTGGGCTTCGGTGCTATCCATATGGCCAACTTTTGGCAAAAAACACGGTTGCAGCAGCTTTTAGGCCGGGCAGCCGAAGAGTCGCCCTACCTGTTGGTATCCGGGCTTTTCCGCCAACCGCTATATGTAGCCGTTTACCTTATTTGGATAGGTGCCCTGTGGTATCACATAAGCTACGGAGGATGGAACATTGTTGCTACACTTGCCACACCGGCCGAGGCCTCCGCCGGAAAACACCGGCCACACCAGCAAATATCTGTTTGTTTTGCCACCCTTATCGCAATCGGGTTCGCTATTATTCCGCTTTGGTTTGCCTTTGGATTTGATAAATAGGCATTACCGTATTCCGCAAAAAGGGTTCTTATATCGAACTGACATTCAATCAACAAAAAAACAAACACGGGAGAATACTCCCATTTTACAGCAACCATTATGAAATACGAAAATATTGTACTTATAGCATTACTTTTATCTGTCTTCACGGGCATAAAGGCCGATCCCACTTCGGCTGTTGCCGACACCATACGAACCTACACCTCGGAAGAGGTGGTTATTTCTTCAACTAAAGAGACCAACTCCCTCAAGTCGCTGCCAGGCTCAGTATCGCTCGTTACCCCCGCGCAAATCAGCAACATGCAGTTTAACGACATCAAAAGCCTGAGTGCTCTGGTGCCGAATATGTTTATCCCCGACTACGGCTCGCGAATGTCGTCGGCAGTATATATTCGCGGCATCGGTGCGCGCTCAAGCGGGCAAACCATCGGTATGTATGTCGACAATGTGCCCTTCTTGGACAAAAGCACCTTCGATTTCGACCTGACAGACATACAGCGCATTGAAGTGCTTCGTGGGGCGCAAGGCTCATTATACGGCCGCAACGCTATGGGGGGAATTGTAAATATTTACACCCTTTCGCCGTTCGATTATCAGGGCATACGCGCCAACTTTAAAGTAGGCAACTACGGTCAATCGAAAGCCAACCTGTCGCTTTACCAAAAGGCGAGCGACAAATTTGCCTACACCGTTGGCGGATACTACAACTATAACGAAGGCTTTTTTACCAACCACTACACCGGAAAGAAGGCCGACAACCTGCTTTCGGGCGGGGCAAAAGCGAAACTGCATTACCGCCCTAGCAAAAACTTTAAAGCCGATTATACCTTTATGTACGATCACGCAGCGCAAGGAGCTTTCCCGTACGCGTTTTACGACAAAGTGACACAAAAAACAGACTCGGTAAACTTTAACGACGAAGGCTCGTACCTACGCAACACCTATACCAACAGTCTGCACTTGGAATATACACACTCGAAATTTACATTGAGTTCGACCACCGCCTATCAGCTGCTAAAAGACGATATGCATATGGATCAGGACTATATGCCGCAGAGCATCTTCACGCTGCACCAGCAGCAAAAACAAAATGCCCTGACCGAAGAGGTAACCCTGAAATCGAACACATCAAGCAACTACCAATGGTCGGTCGGGGCTTTTGCCTTTTACGACGATATGACCACCAACAGCGGGGTGCAATTTAAAGAAGACGGCATAGCAACCATTCTGCAACCCGTATTCGATGCCCTGACAGAGGGCAATCCCCGCGCCCCAAAAATAGTGATTACAGACAACATCATCAACATACCCGGCATCTACAAAACACCGAAAGCGGGTGGCGCGCTTTTCCACCAGTCTACCTACAATAATCTGTTTGTCGAAGGCCTCTCACTAACTGCCGGACTGCGTCTCGATTACGAAAAAGCTCGCTTAGACTATAACACCTCATCGGCAATGAATCTGGAGATTCAAATGCCCGGCCCTATGGCGTCCATGCCATTCCCTCCCGTTGACACAGCCCTTATCGGAAAAGAGAGTACCGGCTTTTTGCAGTTGTTGCCAAAAGCAGCCATCAAATACGAGTTTAACAAGCGTAACTTTGTGTACGGTTCGGTAACAAAAGGATACAAGGCCGGTGGGTACAATATACAGCTTTTTGCCGATCTTGCTCAATCAGCGTTACGCGAAAAAGCTATGACAATGTCAGGCCGCCCGTCCGAACCTTCAGAGCTAAGTATTGAAGATGTTACTATGTTTAACCCCGAATATACCTGGAGTTACGAGGTGGGCACTAAAAACGAGCTTATAAAAAACCGGCTCTCGTTAGATGTTGCCGTATTTTATATGGATGTGAAAGACATTCAGCTTACCCAATTTGTTGAGAGCGGACAGGGGCGTTACATCGACAATGCCGGAAAGGCGCACAGCTTTGGGGTAGAGGCTACTCTGTCGGCGCGGATAACAAATCGACTGAACTTCGCGGCAAACTACGGCTACACCAACGCTACGTTCAGAAATTATACGACAATTAAGGATAAACTGGATGATGACGGAAATACAGTTAAAGAGAAGGTAAGCTATAAAGGTAATTACGTTCCCTACGCACCACAACACACCCTGTCGCTCAACGCATCGTACAGCATTCCGCTTCGTTGCCCGGTGTTAGACAACATTGTATTGGCCGCGCAATATAACGCTGCCGGAAAAATTTACTGGACTGAGGAAAACGACATCGCGCAAAATTTTTACGGCCTGCTGAATGCCCGCGTATCGCTCCGTAAAGACAACTACAGGCTCGACCTGTGGGGCGCCAATTTGGCCAACACCGGCTATCAGGCGTTTTACTTTGAGTCGATGGGCAACTCGTTTATCCAAAAAGGCCGCCCCCTTCAGTTTGGAGCGGAAGTGGCGTTGAGGTTCTAAAAAACAACCCATGACCACATTAATAATAATAGTATCAGCGTTTGCCGCCAACCTGCCATTAGGTTGGTGGCGCGCCGGATACGAAAAGTTTACACTGCCTTGGTGGCTGCTGGTACACGCCTCAGTGCCCCTCATTATCGGTTTGCGTATATGGCTGGAAACGCCTCTGATTTGGTCGCCCACTATTATATTGGCAGCCGTGCTGGGGCAGCTCGCCGGAAAAAGATGCGCCACCAAACACAGAAAGCCGACACGCAAATAACAATAGCGAAAGAAAGGGAAAAGACGAAAAACAAACCATTTTGTCAATTTTATACCACTTTTTTGCGCTATTTTCTTTTCTATTCGATTTTTATATGTACCTTTGCCATAGATTAAGTAGATACTGAAACAATTTTACAAACCTAATTATTTTATCAATTATGAAAGTAGCAGACGTATTGGCAAAACTGAAACAACAGTTTCCGAACGAGCCCGAATACCACCAAGCGGTAGAAGAGGTTCTCGTTAGCATTGAAGAGGAGTATAACAAACACCCCGAGTTTGAAAAATATAATCTGATTGAAAGATTATGTATCCCCGATCGCATTTTTTCGTTCCGCGTTACATGGGTAGACGATAACGGCAACGCGCAAGTGAATATGGGCTACCGTGTTCAACACAACGGTGCTATTGGCCCATACAAAGGCGGCCTTCGCTTCCACCCTTCCGTAAATTCCGGGGTATTGAAGTTCCTTGCTTTTGAACAAACTTTCAAAAACTCGCTTACAACCCTTCCCATGGGCGGTGGTAAAGGAGGTTCAGACTTCGACCCGAAAGGAAAGAGCGATGCCGAAGTAATGCGCTTCTGCCAAGCTTACATGCTTGAATTGTGGCAATACATTGGCCCCGAAACCGATATACCCGCAGGCGATATAGGCGTAGGCGCCCGCGAAGTAGGTACCATGTTTGGCATGTACAAAAAACTTACCCGCGAGCACGTAGGTGTTCTTACCGGAAAAGGACTTGATTTCGGTGGCTCACTGATTCGCCCCGAAGCAACCGGTTACGGCACCGTATATTTTGCAGAAGAGATGTTGAATGCCAAAGGCGACAGCATGAAAGGCAAAACTGTTGCCATTTCAGGTTCAGGAAATGTTGCGCAATATGCCGTCGAAAAATGTCTACACTTGGGCGCGAAAGCGGTTACCCTTTCCGATTCGAGCGGTTACATTTATGACGAAGCCGGCATTGATCGCGAAAAACTTGATTTTGTTCAATGGCTGAAAGGGGTTAAACGCGGACGTATTTCGGAATATGTTGACAAATACAGCAGCGCTAAATTCTTCAAAGGCGAACGTCCCTGGAACGCTAAAGTTGACGTAGCTCTTCCTTGCGCTACCCAAAACGAGCTGGATGGAAACGATGCTAAAAAGCTTCTTGCCAACGGATGTATGTGTATCGCTGAAGGTGCTAATATGCCTTCTACGCCCGAAGCTGTCGAAGCTATCCAAAAAGCTAAGATTCTTTACGCTCCGGGTAAAGCATCGAACGCCGGAGGTGTTGCCACTTCGGGGCTTGAAATGTCACAAAACTCATTGAAAATGGGTTGGACTCGCGAAGAGGTTGACGCTCGCCTGTTGCAAATCATGAAAGATATTCACGCTACTTGCGTTAAGTACGGAACACAAGCCGATGGCACTATCGACTATGTGAAAGGCGCTAACGTAGGCGGATTTATGAAAGTTGCCCGTGCCATGATGGCACAAGGTGTTATCTAAACAGACACAATCAGTATAGTAAGAGGCTGTCCCATAAATAATGGTTCAGCCTCTTTTGCCTTTAGTCAACTACAAAATATTCGACGCCAGTTCGGATAGTTGGCTGCGTTCGCCCTTTACAAGGTTGATATGGCCAAACAGTTCCTGTCCTTTCATTTTATCAATCATATAGGCAAGACCATTCGATTGAGCATCGAGATAAGGCGAGTCTATTTGATAAATATCGCCCGTAAAAATGATTTTCGTTCCGTCACTTGCGCGAGTGATAATCGTTTTTATTTCGAGAGGCGTGAGGTTTTGCGCCTCATCAATAATAAAATAGGTATCGGACAAGCTGCGCCCACGTATAAACGCCAATGCCTCAATAACTAAACGGCCATCGTTTTGCATAGCCTCCACCTCTTTAGCTTCCGGTGCGCCCGAAAGGTTGTTTTTTATTACCGTAAGATTGTCGAACAGCGGCTGCATAAAGGGCGAAATTTTCTGCTTCTCGTCGCCGGGCAAAAAGCCGATCTCTTTATTTGAGAGCGTAACAATAGGCCGCGCCAACAATATCTGCTTATACATAAACCGCTGTTTCAGAGCCGAGGCAAGCGCCAACAGCGTTTTTCCCGTTCCGGCCTTGCCCGTCATACCAATCAGCCTCACCTCAGGGTCGTTGAGCAGCTCGAACGCAAAATTCTGCTCCACATTACGCGGCACAATACCGAAGTTGCTGCTCTTATCCACATACTTCACCTTGCCCGTAAAAGGCGAGTAGCGCACCGGTGCCGAATTGCGGAAGCTTTTCAGCACAAAGCACTCGTTCGGCTCAATCTCACCGCCAAAGGGAAGGTCAGAAATATCAATCCCCGTCTCTTTGGCAGTGTATATGCGATCAATGATCTCAGGCTCTATATTGTCATACTCGTTTTGCTGATCGCCGAAAATGTCGATGTTCACAATCTTATCCGATATATAATCTTCGGCCAAAATGCCCAACGAACGGGCTTTCATCCGCAGGTTCACATCTTTCGTCACCAATATGGTCGCTCTCTCCGGGGTCTGTGCCGAAAGTGCTTCAGCACACGAAAGAATACGGTGATCGGAAGCGTGGTCGGGGAAAGAGGCGGCAACACGCTCGGAGCGAACATCGCCCGGCACCACAAACAGGTTACCCTTACCTTCGCCCAACGAAACGCCTTTCTTGAAAAGGTCATCGTTGGTTATTTCGTCTAGCTGGCGAATAAACTCACGAGCACTGTAATTGATTTGCTCGCCGCCTTTTTTAAACTTGTCCAACTCTTCCAACACCGCGATTGGCAAATAAATGTCATTTTCCTGAAAATTTTCAAGACATTTGTAATCGTGAAGAATCACGTTCGTATCCAACACAAAATTTTTCTTAGCTCCCATATTAGTCAATCTAAAAGGTTTCAGCAACAATTATTATTGCCGCCTAAACCTACAAAAAAAACTCCGAACTGCAAAACATAGCTGCGCATTCATTCGGTTCATTTAATATATTTAATACAGATATGCCCTGCATGTCAATTTTATTTTCTAAATTTGTATTCAATACATTTTGTGTTGTGCTGAAAAACAATAAAACAAATGGTTGCATTGTGTGTAAAATACGGAGAAAAACTTGGCAAACTGAAAAGTTTTGCTAACACACACACACACACACACACACACACACACACACACACACACATAGCCTCACATACTGGCAACACTTTAACACCCCGACTTTCAACAAATTGGGGTTATCGCGTTTCGCCCTATTACGCCCCCTTACCCCTCTCCCAAAAGAGGGTTTTTTGTCATTACCGTTCATGATAATATAATCTGTTTTTAAATTAAAAAATACTTCCATGAAAAAAGTTTTCTTGTTTTACATTGCCCTCGCTTTTATTGCCTTTACACAGGTGCAGGCACAACAAACCAAACGCATTTACCAGATTGGCAACAGTGTTACCGATGGCATTAACTACGATGGTTTTAAAAACATGGCTCTTTCGCAGGGCAACACTCACATTTGGGCGCGGCACATGATACCCGGTGCACCATTAGGTATGCTATGGGACGAACGCTTCGAAACAGGACCATTCACAGTGGCTCCCTACTATGGGCCGGGACATGCTTTTCCGAACCACGATTGGGACGTGGTAACCCTTCAACCGTTCGACCGTGGAGTTGAAGATGATAAAACAGCGATGCTGAACTATGCCAACATAATAAAAGACAAAAGCCCGGATGTGCAGTTTTACATCTACTCGCGCTATCCGGGTGTGCCGAGTGGACAGGGGTCGACTGTTGATGGTAATTATGTCATCACAGCTACAGCCGACGATTGGGCCGATCTTTGGGACAACAACTACACCGGCCCCGGTGCCGGATCGCAAAAACACATGGAAAAACGAATTTTCTTTGAAGAGCTATTTACTGCCTATAACGCAACCAATAAAGGAGGGTTAAACAAAGACGCGTTAATAATTCCCGTAGGCGATGTAATGTATGCTTTCAACGCGAAAGCAAAAGTGGGAGATGTTCCCGGTTTTTCAAGCGTATGGGGAATCTATGACGATGGTATCCACGTAAACAACATCGGTTCGTATATTATAATGGGGACCTTCTACTCCACTATCTATAAAGAAGACATTCGCGGAACAGCCGCCCCGGCCAACTACGGAAGCATTGACCCGGAAGTTTTAGCAGTAATTCAGCAAGCCATATACGAAGTAGTGTTTACCCACCCCTATTCGGGAGCGACTCTTGACGATCTTATCCCCGTTTCAGGGGTAACGCTTGATCGCGAAAACCTGTCAATGAGCGTGTTTAACCGCGAACAACTTACCGCAACCGTTTTGCCGGGCAACGCGGCAAAGAAGGGGGTTATCTGGAGTTCGTCCGACACGGGCGTGGCAATTGTAGACCAAAAAGGACGGGTAACATCCGTATCGGAAGGAGAAACAACCATTACCGTCACCACTTTCGATGGTGATTTTACGGACGAATGCGTTGTTACCGTATCGGGCATAGCTAATGGTACAACCCAATCGGGCACTATAGCCAGATGGAACTTTAACGGACAAAATTCGCAAGCTAACAACGAACAACCGGCTTCAACAACCATTGAGGGGATTAGCGAAACAATCGCATCGGTAGGAGAAGGATTATATGTTGATACTTGGGAAAATTCACTATGCGGATCAGGACAAACCACTATGGATTTGGTGTCGTCCATTTCCGACGGTGAATATATCAGCTTCAAGATAACGGCGGAAAAAGGAGAAATGATTTCCATATCCAAAATCCAGTTTACCCCATTCAGCCAAAACATCGTCCGATCGTTTATTTTATTCTCAAATATCAACGGATTTACAAACGGGAAAGAGTTATTCTCTTGTGAGAGAAGCGGAGGAGAGGAATTATTTACAGCTGACATTACCGGACACAATCACCTTAACGAAGTAGAATTTAGGGTTTACACCTATGCCCATTCAGCCCCTGGCGATTTGTCGTATCAATCGGCCGGAATAGGAACAGACAATAGTGGAAACAGCTTCGTTATTACCGGCAGCATTTTCACCCCCGAAAACGATGCCCCCTCAACACCCGGAAACATCCGCGCCATTGAGGTTAAAGATACCTACATCAACTTTGAGTGGGACGAATCGACAGACGACTATTTTGTAAAAGGGTATAACTTCTACCTTGGCGATGTGAAAATAAACGATGAACCGATCGAAACCACGTCCTTTATGCTCGAAGGGCTTACAAGCGGACAACTGTGCGAAGTTTCGGTCGAAGCGGTCGACTTCTTCGACTTGACATCGGAAACCAAAGGCACATTCTCTATCTATGCCAACCGTCCACCGGTAGCGGTAATTACCCCATCGGTAACAAGCGGAAAAGTGCCGCTGACTGTAGCCTTTACCAGCAATGCCTCAACCGATCCTGACGAAGATGAGGGCGATTATGTGCTCGGATTCGACTGGTACGTAAACGGCGAAATCCTCTCCGATAACGGCAACACGCTCCCGTACACCTTTACCCAAAGGGGCGACTACGAAGTAGGGCTTATTGTTATGGATAGCCGGGGTATGCGCAGTACCGAAATGTCAAAAACAACCATTACCATTACGGCCGACAAGTATGCCATTAATGTAACGGGCGGAGCAACCACCCCCGTAACAGATGAAGCCTTTTTTGGCGACGAAGTTACCATTATTGCCAACGAACCCAATGAAGGAATGGAGTTTGACAAGTGGACATCCGGCGATGTGGAGTTTGCCGACGAAACAAGCGAAACAACTACCTTCACCATGCCGGCAAAAGATGTAACAATAGAGGCTGTCTTTACTCCTATCATTAGTATTGAACAAGGCAACACAGACAAAGTAACCATCTATCCCAACCCGGCCGGTGAGTATATCGCAATAACCGGCATTGCCGACGCGGCGTACATTATTACAAACGTTGCGGGTACCTCCGTGCAATCGGGAACGTTGAACGGCGAGCCCCTCTTTATCGGTTCGCTCGAACGGGGCTTCTACCTTATAACGATAGGAGCACATACTCTGACTTTTATAAAAGAATAAGAAAGAAATTAACCCAAAGCCGTTGCGTATGCGAAACAAAAGAACGAAATTTGCATACGTAACGGCTTTTTTATGAACTACAACGGAACGTTAAAATACCTCTACAACGCCCTGCCTATGTTTCAACAGGTAGGCAGCCAGGCCTACAAAGAGGGATTGGAAAATACCTTGGATTTCGACAAACGGTTGGGCAGCCCACACACCCGTTTCCGGTCGATACACATTGCCGGAACCAACGGCAAAGGATCGACCTCGCATCTATTGGCAGCCACGCTTCAGTCGGCAGGTTATAAGGTAGGGCTTTACACCTCACCCCACCTGCTCGATTTTCGCGAACGCATCCGCGTCAACGGAATCCCTATTTCCGAAAAAACAGTGGTAGCCTTTACCAAACAGCACCGTACCTTTTTTGAGGAGCGGCAACTCTCATTCTTCGAAATGACTACCGCACTGGCGTTTCACTGCTTCGCCGGAGCAGGTGTTGACATTGCCGTTATTGAGACCGGGTTAGGCGGACGGTTAGATTGCACCAACATCATTACACCGGTTCTGAGCATCGTCACCAACATTGGGTTCGACCATATGCAGCAACTCGGCAACACCCTCGAACTGATTGCCACCGAAAAGGCAGGTATCATAAAACAGGGTGTCCCAATCATTGTTGGGCGGAAAGGAAGCGTAGAGCAGGTGTTCCGGAAAAAAGCGGAAGAGATGGCAGCATCTATTTTTTTCGCGCAGGAAGTGAAGCCCGTAACCGAAGCCGAAAACAACGGTTTTCAATGGCATTTCAGATGGCGCGACAGCCTAACGCTTTGCTCCCCGTTAGGCGGCTTGGCGCAAGAAGAGAATGCCAACACAACGCTTACGGCTATTGAGGTGTTGCAAAAAAGCGGTATCAAAATTCCCGACAGCGCGGTGGCAAAAGGCTTTAACAAAGTAATAGCCCTGACCGGACTGCGCGGACGGTGGGAAAAACTGCAAGACTCACCCACCCTCATTTGCGACACCGCCCACAATGCCGACGGCATTGGACACATAGCCAGGCAGTTGGAGGACATACCGTACAATCGCCTGCGCATTGTTTTCGGAATGGTCAACGATAAAGATATCCAACCCGTACTATCGCTTCTGCCCCAAAAAGCCGATTACTATTTCACACAAGCATCGGTAAAGCGAGCAATGAAAGCCCCCGAGCTGCAACAGCTGGCGGCTAATGCCGGATTACAGGGTGGTGTATTCAGCTCTGTATCCGAAGCCATAAAACAAGCACTGGAAGAGAGCGCGCCCGACGATCTGATTTTCGTTGGCGGAAGCACCTTCGTCGTTGCCGATGCGCTAAGCTGTTACGAACGCGAGCGAACCACCTCGTAGAGCATAATTCCGGCAGCCACCGAAACATTCAACGATCCGATGGTGCCAAATTGCGGAATAGAAACCAAATGGTCGCAAATGCGAAGGTTTTCGGCCGATACACCAACATCTTCCGCCCCCATCACAATGGCCACCGGCCCTTTATAGTCGGGCTCGGTATAGGTTTCGCCCCCCTTTTCGGTAGCAGCTATCACCTTAAAACCTGAGTTTTTCAAGAAGCGGATGGACTCGTTGACGCTCTTTTCTTTGCAAACAGGAAGCACCATCAAGGCACCGGCCGAGGTTTTTACAGCATCAGAACCCACGCTCACGCTGCCCCGTTGCGGTATCACAAGCGCGTCAACACCCGCGCACTCGCACGTGCGGGCAATGGCACCAAAATTGCGGACATCGGTTATGCCGTCTAGCAGCACAATAAACGGATCTTTTCCCTGCTCGTAAAGAAACGGAACAATACTTTCCAGCGACTCATACTCAACCGCCGAAACAAAGGCGATAACCCCCTGATGATTTTTGCGGGTTATCCGGTCCAACTTTTCGACCGGCACGCGCTGCACAGCTACATCTCTATCCGTCAGGGCGTTGTATAACTCTTTTGAGAGGTCGCTCTGCAAGTCGCGCTTCATCAAAATACGGTCAATCTCTTTTCCGGCGTTCAGCGCTTCAATTACCGCGCGGATGCCAAATATCATTTCGTTTTCTTTCATTGTCTTATTTCTTTAATGTTAATTCAACACAAGAACGTTGATTTTCGCACGTCATCGCGAAGAGTGAAATGGCGAAGCAATCCAGGGTGTATGTCTGAGTATCTGACCCTGGATTGCTTCGTCGGCTAAAGCCTTCCCGCAATAACGAGTTATTACAATTTGCAAATAATCAACCATCAAACTATATTCTTATATCACGTTATTTTAACAGCTGCCGCGCATTTTCAAGAGCCGCCTCGGTCAGGGTAGCCCCACTCAACATCCGCGCCAGCTCGGTTACCCGCTCGTCGCCGGTAAGTTTTCGTAATCTTGTCAGTGTCTCAGCTGCGGTATCCTCTTTAAATACTAAATAGTGCTGCTGCCCCTTGGCGGCTATTTGCGGAAGGTGCGAAATGGTAATAACCTGCATTTTTTCGCCCAGTTCGCGCATCATGTTACCCATTTTATCGGCTATCTCGCCCGAAACGCCCATATCTATTTCATCGAATATAATGGCCGGGAGTGCCGTTTTTCCGGCAATCAGGCTTTTTATCGAAAGCATCAGCCGCGATATTTCCCCCCCCGAAGCAATGTCGGCTACGGGGTGTAGCGGTTGGTTTTTATTGGCTGAGAACAAGAAGGTAATTTTGTCGCGCCCCGACTCGTCCAACACCTCCGTCCGAATTACCTCACACTTAAATGATGCGTTCGGCATCCCCAACGTCTGCAAATGTCCGGCTAGCGTTGTTTCAAATACCCGCGCGGCATCGGTACGTTTTCCCGACAAGCGCGTGCTTTTTTCGTTCAGTTCACCCTCAATCTGCGCCAACTCTTTCTCGGCGGCAGTAATATCATCAGCCGAGTTTTCTATCTTGCCCAGTTGCTCTTCAAAATCGGCTTTCAGTTGCAACAACTCATCCGAATCGGTTACCCGGTGCTTCTGTTCCAGCGAGTAAATGAGATCTAACCGGCTCTGCACCTGCGAAAGGCGTTCGGGGCTGTATTCTACCCCCTCGTTCAGCGACGAAAGGTCAAACATCAGCTCTTTCAGGTCAATACACAAGCTGTCCATCCGTTTGGCGGAAATTTCAAGTGAAGGGAAAACCCTCGAAGTATTTTTCAACACCCCGGCAGCATCCTTCAAGCCCGAAAGCATCCCCCGCTCGTCGTCCGACAACAACGCGTCAACCTTATACAAAGCCTCTTTTATATCTTCGGCATGCGTCAACATCTCCAATTCCGCCTCAAGCGGTTTTTGCTCACCGTTCTGCAAATTCAACTCTTTCAGTTGCTCGTATTGGAAACGGATGTAATCTTCCTCTTTCCGCCCCTGCTCATAGACCTCTTTCAACGCCCGGATGTGCTGTCTTAACCTGACGTATTCGCGGTATTGCCCACGATATTCGGCAACAGCGGCAAGATGCCCAGCCATAAGGTCGATGGCTTTCAGTTGGAACGAGCTGTCGTTTAAAAGCAGATTCCGGTGCTGCGAATGAATATCGATAAGCTGCTCGCCCAGAAGCTTCAAGTCGTTCAACCCAACAGGCGAATCGTTGATAAAGGCTCGGCTTTTCCCACTCGAATGCACCTCGCGCCGCAGCGTACACTCAGCATTGTACTCCCACTCGTATTGTTGAAAAAGCGGCTCTAAGCTGTAAGAAGCAATATCAAACACCACTTCGACTGTGCACTTTGCCGCGCCGGCGCGTATGGTTTTAGAGTCGGCCCGCTGTCCAAGCACCAGTCCCAAAGCGCCCAAAAGAATCGACTTTCCTGCGCCCGTCTCTCCCGAAATAATCGAGAGGCCGGTATCGAAAGTAATTTCCAGATGGTCAATCAGTGCGTAGTTTTGTATCGAAATGGTTTTGAGCATAGTAACAACTGCTTATTTCTTTAACGGCTCAAGCCGGGTTGCTTCGGCAGGGAAAATGTTCGACAAAAACTTAAGTCCCTCTTGCTTCTCCTGCGTATTGGCTTTCGAGTATACACTTACCACCTCGTCCAATTTTGAAGTAGCGAAAAGCGTTAGCAGGCAGGTATTTGGCTGTGCGCTGCGCACCGCTTCGAGCAACTTAACGGCCGTAATAATATTCATCCGCCCCCGGTCGGGGTTGGCGGCCATTTCGTCAAGGCCTTTCCGGTGATAATCGTACCAAAGCTGACGGAAAACTTTCATGCGCTCGTCGGTATAAGCTGTGGCTATGGCATGACGGTTGGCCGGATCCTGAAAAGCTCCCCACCCCGTTGCCCCCAACGACTGAGCCATATTAACAATATTCATTGCCTGCTGAAAATAAGGCGCGCCGCCCATAGGCGAAAAACTATCGAAGTCGATGCCAAGCACAATGTAAATATAGAAAGTGACAACAGCAACGATGTTATTTTCGATCGTCCCCTCGCTCCAATAGAGCGACTGCCCCGTAGAGAACTCGAACTCAAAGCTGGTATCGCGGTGGTTAAAAAGGGTGGTAGTATACGCCGAATTATAAACGGGGCGGCTGGCCTGTACTTGTATCTCACCCTTAAAATTATTGCTGCCCAACGACTCGGTAACGATGATTGAAAAATTACAGGGAATTTTTTCCGACATGGAAAAGGTGGCATCTGTCCATTTACTCTCGTTGATGTAATTTACCAAAAGCTCTTGCAGGTTGGGAAACAAATCTCTCTCCTCCCCCTGCAAACGGTCGGCATTTACCGTTACCCTCGCATCCAACTCTTGCGCTGCCACCGAAAATCCGGCAGCGAAGAGAGAGAGAAAAAAGAGACTGAGATATTTCATACGTTACAAATATTTCACCAAACAATTTATTATATCAACGGCAACTTCGCGTTTAGATTTTAAAGTGAACGAAGTTTTTTCACCCTCCTGCTCAACAATGGTTATTTTGTTGGTATCGGTTTTAAAGCCGGCGCCTTCATCTTGCAGTGTATTGAGGACAATGAAATCGAATTTTTTTTTCCTCATCTTCTCTTGCGCCTGCACTATTCCGGCATCGCTTTCGAGAGCGAATCCAGCCACAATCTGCCCCTTTTTTTTCCGCGCACCCAAAGCGGCAGCAATATCAGGATTGGCAAGCAGCGAAAGGGTAAATTCGGTCTTATCTTCACGTTTTATCTTGTGCTCACTGTAGTCGCCCGGTCGATAATCGGCTACAGCAGCTGTGCAAAATGCCGCGTCGACAGTATCAAAGTGTGCCATCGTCGCTTCGTACATCTCCATCGCCGACTCAACATTAACGCGGCAAATACGCGGATGAGAAACTGCCAGGTTTACCGGACCCGAAACAAGCACTACCTCCGCTCCGCGCGCAACACACTCCTCAGCAAGGGCATAGCCCATTTTCCCTGACGAGTAATTACCGATAAAGCGAACGGGGTCTATCTTCTCATATGTCGGTCCGGCCGTTATCAGGATTTTTTTTTTTGAAAGGCTTTCCTGTTGCCCGAACCGGGCATTCAAGATTTCAACAATTTTTTCGGGCTCTTCCATGCGCCCCTTTCCTTGCAGGTGGCTGGCAAGCTCGCCCACGGCAGGCTCAATGATTTGATTGCCGTACGATTGCAGCAACGCGATGTTGCATTGTGTGGAAGGGTGAGCAAACATATCAAGATCCATTGCCGGCGCAACAAAGACAGGCGCCTTGCATGACAGATAGGTAGTAATCAGCATATTGTCGGCTACTCCGTTGACCATTTTGGCTATAGTTGCCGCCGTTGCGGGGGCTATGAGCAGAGCATCGGCCCACAAGCCCAAATCGACATGACTGTTCCACGAGCCACTGTTGGCTGTAAAAAACTCGCTTATCACAGGCTTCCCCGTTAATGCCGAAAGGGTTACGGGTGTAATAAACTCTTTTCCCGAAGGGGTTATTACAACCTGTACCTCGGCGCCCGCTTTTATCAGCAAACGGGTAATTACAGCCGCCTTATAAGCTGCTATGCTGCCGGTTATACCTAATACTATTTTTTTGCCTTTTAGCTGTTCCATAACTCAGGTTATAAACATAATTGCATGATTTCGCGCACCTCCTTTGCCGAAATATTGCCGTGCTCGCCAAGCTTCCATCCTGCCAACTCGAATGGCCGCGCAACCGACTCTATCGCTTCAACCCCCAACCCAGCTTCCGACAGGCGGGTTTTAAGCCCCATGTGGCGAAAAAAGGCCTCCATTGCCTGAATGGTCGCCTCAATACGCTCGTTGGCCGGGCCTTTGGTTATTCCGAACAGAGCGACGCCCATACGCAAAATCTTCGCCTCTTTTTGCTTTTTCATATAGCGCAAAACACCGGGCAACACAATGGCCAGCGTTTGGGCGTGATCCATATCGTAGTCGATTGTGAGGCCGTAGCCTATGCGGTGGCTCGACCAGTCTTGCGGAACGCCTAAACCAATCCACCCGTTTAGGGCGTTGGTTGATGCCCACATCAGGTTGGCGCGAATGCTGTAATCGTCGGGGTGTTCAAGCACCCGTTTCCCCTCTTCAATAAAGACGCGCATCAGCGACTCGGCAAAATAGTCTTGCACCATGGCATTGACCGGATAGGTCAGGTATTGCTCGGCAACATGGATAAACGAGTCAACCACTCCGTTGGCAATTTGCCGCACGGGAAGCGAATAGCTTGTTTCGGGGTCGAGTATTGAGAATTTGGGGTATATGGCTTTCGAGTGCAATCCCAATTTCTGGTTGGTACTCACGCGCGAAATAATTGACCGGTCGTTCATCTCCGAACCCGTAGCCGGAAGGGTAAGCACAACACCTACGGGCATGGTCTGTCCCACTTTAACGCCTTTCGTATAAAAGTCCCACGGGTCGCCATCATAAAAAACAGCGGCAGAGATAAATTTAGCTGCATCGATCACCGACCCACCGCCTACGGCAAGCAGGTAGTTGATGCCTTTGCGGCGAACTGTCTCAACTGCTATCATGCAGGTTTCGTAATGTGGGTTGGGTTCTATGCCCGAAAATTCGCTGTACTCAAAGCCTTTTAACGCAGCGGTTACCTGCTCGTAAACGCCGTTGTGCTTAATGCTTCCGCCGCCGTAGAGCATCAGTATTCGAGCTCCGGCGGGCAACTCGCCCGAAAGCCGGGCAATGGTCTCTTTGCCGAAAATGATTTTGGACGGATTATGATACTCAAAATTATTCATCTTGACGGACTCAACTTAAACAGTTTTTTATTTTGACCCGAAAGAGCGCATTTTTATTTGGGTAAGCACCCGTTTGGTGTCGAGGCTAAAATCACCGTTCATCATCCACGTGTAATAAGAGGTCTCGTTGGCCAACACATCGGTCACAAGACGGCCTTTATGTTTCCCGAAATTGAATACCTCAACGCCTTTATCATTGTAAACTATCCGCCCCGCGAAATCGACAAAGTCGCTTTGCCGAGAAAACTGATCGAGAAAATCGACGCTGTTTTCCAAGTCGGGGTAACGATCTAGCTGTGCTTTTAATATTTCGTAAGTCGCCTTTGTGTCGGCTTCGGCCGAATGGGCATCTTCCAGCTCTTTATCACAGAAAAATTTATAAGCTGCGCTCAACGTGCGCTGCTCCATTTTGTGGAAGATAACCTGCACATCAATAAACTTGCGCTTCCGCAAATCAATCTCAACGCCGGCTCTCAACAGCTCTTCCACAAGCATGGGTATGTCAAAACGGTTCGAGTTGTAACCGGCAAGGTCGCAGCCTTCAATTTGCGCCGCCAACGATTTGGCGATCGTTTTAAAGGTTGGGCAGTCTTTCACATCGTCGTCAGAGATGCCGTGAATAGCCGTTGCGGCGGCAGGGATCGGCATTTCCGGATTAATGCGCCGCGTTTTTATTTCTTCGTCGCCGTTGGGCGAAATTTTCAGGTACGATATTTCAACAATACGGTCGTGTGTGAAATTGACTCCCGTAGTTTCGAGATCGAAGAAAATGATCGGATTTTTAAGATTTAACTGCATACTGTCGCGCTTAATCGTTTACCATCATCGGCATAAGTAACATCAGGAGATCTTCGTTCTCTTCGTTTTCCTGCGGGAGAACCAACACTGCTCTTGACGCATCGGCCAAGGCTACGTTTACCTCTGGTGTGTTTAGGTTGGTAAGTATCTCAACCAAATAAGGTGCCTTGAAGCCAAGTGTCATGCTTTCGCCCGTGTATTGGCAATCGATTCGCTCTTCGGCCGAAGTTGAATAGTCAATATCTTGCGTTGAAACCTGCAGATTGTTTTCGGCAAGTTGCATCTTAACCAAACTGTTCGACGAATGGCTCGAAAAAACCGATACGTGCTTAATGGCGCTCAACAGCAACACGCGGTCAATTTGCATGATAAAGGGGTTTTCGCGCGGAATTACCGAGTTGTAGTTGGGGTATCGTCCTTCAATGAGCCGGCAAAACATGGTGTAGTTGCCAAAGGTAATAGAGGCGTTGCCCGAGTCGAAACGAATATTTGCCATTCCCGATTCTTTAGCTAGGATGCCCTTCAGCACGTTGGCCGGTTTTTTCGGCAAAATAAAGGCAGCGCGCTCTTCGGCAATCTTCGCTTCGGTGGTTTTGAAGCGTACCAGCTTGTGTCCGTCCGAAGCTACAAAGGTGATATTTTCGGAGGTCATATCCAAATAGATGCCGTTCATCACCGGGCGCAACTCATCGTCGGCTGTTGCAAAAAGGGTGCGGTTGATACCGCTAAGGAAGAGGGCGATATCAATATCAAGCGATACTACATCGTTGCCCAACTGCCGTTGTTCGGGATATACGTCGGCTTTTTGGCCAATAAAGTTGTATTTTCCGTTGAAGAAATAGATAAATACTTCCAGATTTTCATCGTTAATATCAAACGTAATGGGTTGGTCGGGCAGTTCGCGCAGGGCATCGAGCAAAATTTTTGACGGGATGGCAAACGATCCGCTGCCAACGGATTCGCTGACCTCAACTGAGGTCTCCATGCGCGTTTCGGTATCGGATGCCACGATGCTTAAACGGCTACCTTCAAGTGCAAAGAGGAAGCAATCTAAAATAGGCAGCGAGTTTTTTGAAGCGATAACTCTGCTGAGCGATTGCAACTGCGTGTGCAATGCTGTACTTGATATTACAAATTTCATAGTCGGTGTTATTTATGTTTGATATTTTGTTTATCTGTAGGAACAACAAACATACAAAAAATTATGCAATTATTTATCAGCTGCCGTTCCGATTTTTTTGCATATCGCCCGAAAAGTTTTTTTTCATATACGCAACAAGGGAGCTATCCGGTTTCCCGGATAGCTCCCTTGTTCATATAATTATCGGATGTTTTTACTCAAGAATTTCTGCAACAGTAGCTTTAAGCAGCTCTGTAACAGTTTTAACTTGAAAAGTCGACTCGTCTTTAAGAATATTGAGAATANCTNTTNCNTANCNCATAGTCTTAGTGGCATTTCTAAGCTTCATGGGGTTTTTCTCTTTTGCCAAAGCATCACCGGCATCGGGTATACGCAGGGTAGCGGCAACAACTTCGGCTGCTTGTTTAGTCACACGCTCGTTAATAGCGTTAAGCTCTTCACGCAAAGCTTCTCTTACCTCAGCGGTTGTAATATCTTCGCCGGTTTCGCCCAAAGCGCGGGCATAAAGGGCTTGAAGTTGAGGAACAACATCAAGAGTTTCTGTTGCAAGAGTGGCAGAAGTGGCGGTAAGTTTATCCAACTCGGCAATTCCACAATCTTTAGGCTGCGTCAAAGCTGCCAATTTTTCAGAACGTTCTTTCGATGCTTGCATGTCTGCTTCTGTAACTTGAGCAGATACGGCAACGGCACAAAAAAGTGCGATTGCGAAGAAAATAGTTTTTTTCATTTTTTTTGTTAGATTTTCTCTTCTCCTACTCTTTTTTAGATTTTCGGAATCCTCTGTATATCAAATTCTTTCTCTAAATAGTATTCGTAAATATTCTCCAAAATGAGTACTGCAGCAGAATATCGGCCTCATTAACCGATTGCAAAGATAATTTTTTCATCTATTGACTCCAAAAGAATTGGTCTTTTTTTTGTTGAAAAAAGTTGACCGGCATCCACTACAAACTAATGTATGTAGATTCATGAATCTGTAGAATCCTGAGTTTATGCAAGATGTTAACCGTTGCTTCCATGCACATTTTGGTTTAACTCTTGGTTTAACTTTGCCCCTAAAAACCGTCTAAAATCGACCAAAAAACAGAAAATCCCATAAAAACAAAAAGACCGCCAATCGATTGATTGACAGTCTTTTACTCAGTCGGGGTGACAAGATTCGAACTTGCGACCACACGCCCCCCAGAGATATTTTCGGCATTCTACTTATTAATATTGCTTTTCTTTTTTATTGCTTTCTGCTGAAAATCAGATAATTGATTTTTATCAAGTTTTATCTATTTTGATTCCGTGTGTTCCAAATGTGTTCCAGTAAATAGCCATTGCACAATGGCTGTATTTGTAGTAACAAAGGGTTGAAATTCCCGTCAATTTCACCACCGCCAAACCTTAACCTACTTTAACTTTTCAATCATCAAATTGCCAGTCAGATACTTAGGTGTTTTAGGGCTTTTTTTGAGAAGGCGGTTAAATTTCCCAATCGTATTGTCTTGTATGATAAGTTTTATCAAAAGAAATGACACAGCCAATGCACAAGGGTTATATGCTATCCGTTTGCGAGTATGCAAAGAGCGACAGCGTAGATATTTTACCCTAAAGATATTTGCAGACGATGAGCATTGGGACGCAGATAACGAGTGTTTTGTTATCCTTAAAAATGTACGGGATAAAAACCAAAAGGAAGAGAACGAGCAACGCAAGCAGTATAATTATCAACTCAACTGCTATAGGGTACAGGCACAAGAGATAATAGACGGCTTTCGTCGAGAGCGCATAGACTGGACGTTAAACCAATTTGCGGATGCCTTTCTAAACAAGGCACAGCAAGGCAAAATTAAAGCCTATATGGAAAATCATATTAATATCCTACGCGAAACAGGGCATATAGGTAATGCTAAATGCTATGCCGCCTCTTTGCATATGCTCGAAAACTATGATAGCAAACTTAGCAAAAGAGTATTTTCCGAGATTGATATAAAGTTTGTCAAAGGCTTTGATGTCTTTCTTCAAAAAAGAGGTTGCAAAGGCAATACCCGAAAATACTATTTTAAGGCTCTCCGAAGCATTCTAAACAAAGCTATTCAAGAAAAAGAGGCAACAGAGAAAACATATCCTTTTGGTAAAGGTGGTTTTCAGATAGCAAAACTTGAAGAAGAAACAGAAAAGCGTTATCTACCTGTCGAATACTTAGATAAGATTAAAAACACTCCGTCAGAAAATCCTCAGCGAGAGTATGCGCGCAAGCTATTCTTATTGTCTTATTACTGTTATGGAATTTCATTTATTGATATGGCTTATTTGACAAAAAGCAATATTGTAAAGTTTAACGGTGGGGAGTACATCGTTTATAAACGGCACAAAATTCAACATCAGAGAAGTGTAAAACCTATCAAGATTAAAATAACAGAAGAGATACAATATCTGTTAGATAGCCTCAAAGAGCGCAGCCCTACAATGGATGATTTTATTGTGCCAATCGTTTCTATTGGCGGTTATACAGGGGAGAAATTATATAATCACATTCGGTTTAGGTATAAAAAGTACAATAATTATTTAGCAGAATTAGCGAAAGAGTTGGAGATAACCGATATTAAACTAACTACCTATGTAAGTCGCCACACTATGGCAATGATGTTACAGCGAAACGATGTAGCACGAGAACAAATATCCCAAATGTTAGGACATTCCGACATGAAAACAACAAACACTTATCTCGATAGCTTTGATACAAGCGTAATAGACGAAGCTGCGAGGGTATTATATTAACCGCTGATTTAGGCCTTACCTAATGAAGCAAAAGTATTAATTTAAATTATTTTGTTATGGCAAACGAAATTAATGATGATGCGTTGATTGTACAATTAACCGTTAATCAAATTAGGGGAGTTATGGAAGGTGTGCTTAAGCAATTATCATTTCCATCAAACAACTATCCTGAAACCATAGACATTGAAGATGTCGCAAAAATGACAGGATACAAAAAGGCAACGATTTACAAATTAATCCATGAGCGAAAAATACCCTTCTATAAACCCGACCACGGAGGACGGAGAGTATTTTTCAAAGCCGTTGAGATTGAGCAATGGCTACAATCTAACCGCATTGAAACAAACGAGATGCTTTTTCAAAGTCATGGTAAAAACAATCGCAACCAGACTGATGATATAAAACAGCTCCAGCAGCGATTGCATTCACTAAAGGCATTACAGAAGTTGTTTATATTCTTTTTAGGTATAATCAACAACTATAAAGCCCAAATACAAGAATTAGAAGAGATTGTTGCCAAGTATGAAAGAAACAATCAAACAATTGAAATTTTAACTATTAACACAAACAAAAATGACAACAACTAACAAAGACCAGAGCATAAAAAGTTTTATCTTTTACCGTTCGTTTTATAAAGCAATAGAAACATTAAGCAGTAAAAACCGACTTATAGCCTACGACGCAATTATAAGATATGCTTTTTATGGAGAAGAGCCAACAGATTTGCAGCCTAGAGTATTCGCAATATTTACAATGGCTATGCCCCAGATAGATGCGAACCGCAAGAAGTTTTTAAAAAGGATAGCGAATACCCCTCAAACAAATAATAATGAAACAATAGCCATTTTTGAAGAAGAGGTTCCACTGCCTAAGAAAGAAAAAGAGATAATTATTCCTAGTAAAAAAAATAATGATGAGACAACTGATCCTGATGAGTTTGGTCCGGAGATTGTGTTTGATGGGAAGGACGATCTTGATGACTAAGAACCATAATCAGTTTTGGTCAATTTTAGAACAAAACGCATCAATAACCATTTAAAAACAAGTCATTTAATTAAGAAAAAGAACACCCTTAATGATAATGATAATAAAAAACTAAATTAGAAATGAAAAAGAGAAATAAAAAACCCATTTCAGAATTTTCACAAGAGTTTGAAGAACCAATGGTCGGTTTATTTGAAAGTTGGTATTCGCTAAGCCCTATAAAAATCATAAAGATAACAGAGTTTCTATTCACAGAAAAGTACAAAGAGCAAGTTGAAACTTACAGAGATAAGAAAACATACTACATGGAAAAAGACAGAATTAAAGCATTTATTGAATGTATTATGCCTAGCGGCAACCTTAGGCGAAGAGATAAGTACCTCGATTGGGAAGATGGGGAATATTTTGGGAAACGGTCAGGGCTAATTTGTATCGATTTAGACTCTAAAGACAATGAGGATATTGATCTAGCAAAGTCTAAACATATTATCGGGCAACATTGCCCGAGTTTATACTATGCAGGCTTATCTATTAGCGGAGAAGGAATATTCTTGCTTTTCAGAGTTTCAAACCCAGAACGGCACAGGCAACACTTTTATGCTCTTATGTACTATCTTAAAGAAAAGTTTAACCTAAATGTAGATAGGGTTGTTCAGAGCCCCGTTAGTATGCGAGCAGCGAGCTACGATGCAGAGCCATACTTTAATCCAAATCCTGTTCCATTCAAGCTCACAATGGACATACGAGATAGCCCTATGCCTATCGCAAGAACAGTACGCCAAAAACAAGAAATTCGTGAGCATGTTGAAAAAGCCATTCGCCTCATTAAGGTGAATTCAGTTGATATGACCAACAGGTATCAAGCTTGGTTCAAGATAGGCTGCGCTTTTGCTCATGAATTTGGAGAAGAGGGGCGAGGGTGGTTTCATACAGTCAGTTGTAAACATGCGAGATACAATGAAATCGAATGCGATCGCCAATATGACAAATGTTTGCAATACGATAATAAACAAATAACGATTGCTTCATTTTTTTATTATTGTAAAAAATTCGAAATAAGGTATTGGGTAAAATATTAAAGCATCAGGAATAGCTATTTTAATTATTTAATTATCATGGATTTAACCCTGCCTAAAGTGGGATAAAGCCAACTCATCTTAAAAAGCACGCTGATACCATGATAATTAAATAATTAAAATTGCTATTACAGTTCTTCGTACTATAGTAAAAGCCCAGAGCAAAGGGAACAATTACCATTAAATAGAATGTTCTTGTTAAAGAAACATTACTATCTTTGTGAAGCCACAAAAGTGGCAAAATATTGATGAAAGTGTTTCGCTTTTATCCTGTGTAGGAAATCTGACAATTTCAAAGAAACAGGGATAGGCAATAACATTCATCACTTGGATAGCTATATGTTCAAACATATACTAAACAGGTGTGGAGTATTGTTTATTTGTTTCTGGGCTTTGTCAGAGCCTCCTACACGATAAATGAAAATAACTCCACACTTTCTTTTTATACAACCACGTCATTTTGGAGTTGAATGGCAACCTAATTCAATAACAACATGAATGGACTAGATTTTATTAAGTCTAAGCAACAAGGTTGGGCAAAGAGAAAAGGCTTTGAACTTGTTGGGGGTACTATCCCCGACAAAGGAGAGAAAAATTATCTCCTCAACTTAGCAGACAATCTGTTTGAGCAATTATCCCAAGAAAGTTTAGCTTGTTTCAATTCGGGCGATGGGAATGAAACAAAAGACAGCAGAACCCGATTAGCAAAGATGAAAGCCCTTTATTCATCTTCTGCAATAGCGGTTAATTTGTTTCAGTACTGGCAAAAAGATGCTTATCCTATCGCATATGCCTGCGGACTATGTTCTAAAGAAACAACATCAAAGGCATCTGCAAGCAAAATCACATTTGAAGAAAAGTTTGAAATCAGCAACGACAAATCACTATTTCCACGCTCCCCGAATATTGATATTGTTATTAAAGATTTTCAGCCTACTGTTTGCGCTATCGAATCTAAATATTCAGAACCATACAGAGGAAAGGCGAAAGGGATTAGCCAGAAGTATATTGACAATCCCTCTTTCTGGAATGAAATATCAAACCTATACGAACTCGCAAAAGAAATCTGCCCCGACAACAACAGGTTTCAGTATTTAGATGCTGCGCAATTAATAAAGCACACATTAGGGCTGAAAAAGAACCACAACAAGACTGGTTTTTATCTGCTGTACCTTTGGTATGATGTAATCGGAAAAGACGGATTTAACCACCGAAAAGAGATAGAACAATTTGCAGAGATAGCAAAGAAAGACGGTATAAAATTCAAGCACGCAACCTATCAAGAAGTAATTGCAACGCTGTTGAAAGAGTTTTATAACGGAAACGAAGCCTATTGCGATTATTTGACAGATAGGTATTTATAAACTAAACCCAGAGAAAAGAAAATGAAAATAAAAGGAATTTTTTTATTAATTATTGCATTGATATGCAGCGGTTTGATAGCCACAACATTATTAGCGCAAACAGCGACAAATACGCTGCCTAAGAAGGCAAAATGGAAACACATTGAATATAAAACAACCGACTATGTAACAATTGGCTATGTACATAAAAATCAATTCGTAGAGGGACAAAATATTGCTTTCTTTTCAAAACTTACTCTAGACACAATAATAAGCGGTAAGTATTATACAAGTGGCGGCAATGCTTATTTAAAAGGCATTTGGAAACAGAATACTGAAAACGGGACAACTCGCGCCAAAGGTATTTTTAAACTTACCAATTCGGATGGAGTTGGATTAACAATAAAGCCAAAAGAAGGAAAGCCATTAACAATTTTAGTGGATGACATTGAGAATTATCAAGGATTCCGAAGAGAATATCTAGCTGTTTTAGAAAAGAAAAAAGACGGCAATTATTTTCTTAAGGTTGATTATGTTGGCAGAGATGGAGAAAAAGACCTGATACGATTGGAATTGATTGTGAATAAGAAACTCATTGATGAATATGGCTTTTTTGCAATAGACGATTTTATTTATCATACAACGGATGTTATACAAACATACAATGATGGAACTGTTTTTATTGGAAAAGTGAAGCGAACAAAAAGAGAGGATGGCTCGGTATACGTTGAATTTAGAGAGGGGAAATTTACACATACTATTGGTGAGATTGACGAGAAGGAGTTGATAAAATTACCAGATGATAAGTACAAATACCGAACTAAGTATTCAGACAGAAGAGAAAATAATAATTTTGCAGAAGTGGAAATGATTATTGATCAACCCCTTATCGACAAATATGGTTTTTGGGCTACACAGGATTATGTTTATTATACCTCTGACGTAAAATACACTTTCAAAAATGGAGATGTGTTTATTGGAAAGGTAGAAAATGTAAAGGACACTATTAATGGTTCCGTGAGTTCGCAACTCACGGAAGGGCAATTAAAATATCACACGGGAGAAGTATTTCAAGGGAGTTTAAACGGACTATGGTTTTGCGACGTTCCGATTACAGGTAAGATGATATTTCTTGATGGAAGTATCGAGAATGGTAATTGGTTAGAAAAATACATTTTGACAGAAGCTGATGCTGATAAAGTAACAAATGAGAGTAGTCCTACAGATAAACGGAGAACAGCCCAGTACATAGATAATCAACGACGATATAAGAATGCAATAGAAAAAGCAGAATATGCTTTAACACTCAATGACTATCAAACAGCAAAACATAGGTATTTAGAGGCTTTAAAGATTAACCCCGACAAATCAGAGCTCATTAATAAACAAATAGACAAAGTTGAAAAATTATTAGAAAAACAAAGGCTTCTAAACTCCTTGATAAACAAATATGGGGAATATTATGGAGAACTCATTTACCAAAAACAATTTGCTATTGGTATGACTAAAGCAATGGCTAAAGAAATTATCAAAGAGAACGAGCAATACTACAAAAAAAGCATCTCAACTTCAATGGGAAAACAGACGGAAATATGGGAGTTTGACAATAATAATGCTAATGCTGCATTAGGCCTCTTAGGTGGAGGTTGGTTAGGAGAGATAGCCTATCTTGGTGCTGCATCTATACGAAAAGAATGCCCAACATTGGTATTCAAAAATGGCAAACTGACAGATATTTACAGATAACCCACTTTAAACAAGAAAAGAAAATGAAAACACAAAAAACATCCTTATTAATAACAATTTGTATTATAGGTTTTAGCTGTTCCTCTTCTGCTCTTCCTCCCAGTTTTGACATTGAGGTAGAGAAATGGAAGACAGAGTTATTTCTAAATGGAGAGGTAGGGCCTCCCTGTATAGCCGATTATAACGAATGGAGTGAGATGTACCCCGACTACTATTGGGGTATGCAAGAAATACAATCGATTGAATCAGATTTTAATTCTGACGGGATTCAAGATGCCCTTTTTTACTTCCCTGCCGAAAACTGTGTTGGGGGCAATGGTAAAGGCTCTGACTTTGCAATGCTTGTTTATTCACATAAAGGCCAACTATTAACTAATAAGAATATTACAAAAACTATTGAACATAAAATAAAATATGATGTTTTTGCGAAAGATGGGGTATATGACATCTATAGCATACGCATAAGTTATAGCAAAAGTTTGCTTATATACAAAACGATAAGAGGCAGTTATAGGGCTTGGGTGGATAGTGATGCAAACTGCTGCCCAAGTTACAGAGGCACATTTGAATACAATCCTTTCTCTTTCTCAATTGTAATCAAAGAATAAACCCCAACGAATTTGAAACCAATAGCATGTAGCAAGTATTCGGAGTTTGACGACTTGATTATAACAAAAGCGTCAGATATGGGGCTTCCTCTTATTGGGGGTACTGCTCTCGAAATATTGTCAGATTATTACAAACAGCCAAATGTAAGGTCGAGGTCAGAAAATGACCTCGACTTTATAACAAACTCATACGATGTTTATGTTAGTCTTAATAACTGGCTTTACAACAATGTAGATACTACTAAAGTGCAGGTAGATATAATGCACATTATATCGCACAATATCCCCAAAGAGTTGATAATAGACATTAGAGGCATCAAAGTAATGTCGCCAGAGTATCTGATTTGGTCAAAGGTGCAACGGTTTACAGAGAAAGATAAGAGCGATATTTTGTGGCTACTGCAAATAGCAAACATCGATTTATTAGAGGTTTGGATGGAGAGGTTAGGAGTTACCGCCACCGAGATTGACAAGATTAACAACTTGATAAAGTAAAAAACAACAATAACATAATAACAAACTTATATGGCACTAATTAACTGCCCTGAATGTGGGCGACAAGTTTCCGACCAAGCAAAGAACTGTCCAGACTGCGGGTATCCTATCAACGAAGAAATAATTATTTATAACGAACCAGAGGCTCCCACACCCCCACCGCGGCCTATAGTAGTAAAATCGCAAGAGGGCTGTTTCTTGCAAACCTTAAACTGCGGCTGCATAGTCTTTGTTATAATTATAGGACTTGTGGTACTGTTTATAGCGAACCTATTGAACATATTTTAGGTCTATAGTAAAGAGTAACCTTATTAGTTTAGCTGCGCATAGAGGGTATGGGCATAGAAACATCTAAGCATCAAGTAAAGCCATTGGTGTTTATACTATAACGGCAACTAAATTTTAAGAATGGGGAAAGCATTTCCAAACTTAATCGTATCCTTAATAACCAAAGGATATTAGTTAAGGATTTAAGAATATACAACTACAATTATGCCCTATTGGGTTTATACGTTTTCATCAAGCAGTTGTGTTCCAAATGTGTTCCAGTAAACTTCTAAAAGAAAAAACCACTCACATTTTATCAATGCAAGTGGCTGTAAATGAGGGAATTAAATTAGTCGGGGTGACAAGATTCGAACTTGCGACCACACGCCCCCCAGACGCGTACTCTAAACCGGGCTGAGCTACTGATTATCAATCTTTTATAAGATGTTTTCTTTTGTTGGTTTAACTGATGGTTTAACTGACAATGTTAAAACAAGATGATTAATAATTATTATAATTCTCTCTATATCAATTAGTAAAGAT
>JGI994J12354_10000419_pt1 | contig 41939 bp, 51 predicted proteins | sample IntmicLarv3ML3BL_FD_12354 | JGI IMG/M metagenome (IMG submission 12354) | reverse complement strand
TCAGTTAGAAAAGGTTTCTTAATTAAAACTTAGCACTAATTTAATTCAAAAAAGTTAGTGCTAATGTTTAAAATATTTTAAGACATTTTCCAAAATGATTGACAGTTTACAATAACTCTCAAAATACAAAAAATCTTATAATTTGTATTACAATCATAAGATTTTTTTGTATTTCTAATAACCTAATATTTTTCTATATAAAGTAGACTTGTTATAATTTTCTTGTACTTCTGTTTCTGATAATGCCTTATTATATAATCTTAAAGAATAGGCATTCATTTTTGTGTAATTCCATCTTCCAACTGAACCAAAAGAAGACCTTCCTAAACAAAAATACTTTAAAGCTGGTAATTCGTTTATTGTAAATGATTCCTAAGCCTCCTTACTATATCCACCTTCATATACTTTAACACCATTTGCATACATTCTTTGCATATAATATTGTTTACCATTTTTTTCAAAGCTATTACTTGTATCTACAGTTATTGTATAATATACATCATCTCCACTTTGAAAATCACTTCTTGAATATTTAATATTCCAAAGTTCTGATGTAGCTGCACTAAAATCTGACTCAATACTCTCTACTCCTGCATTCCACATTAATGAATTCCAATGATGGATTCCAAATCTAAAATGTGCTTGTTTTGTTTCATCACCATTCCAGTAACAAAATATCCCCTCATAATTAAGTTCTATTGGATTTCCCAATTCATCATATGATTGCCCTTCGTTTAATTTACCATAATATTCAAATGTGAAACCATTTTCTGCAAGTATTTGCTTTTGGGTTTCATTATCATATTTTACCTTTATATAATCATTTACACCATCAAAATTAAATGAATTTGATGTAAGTCCACTATTTTGTGTTCCATCAAAATTAATTAACTCCACATTATTTCCTAATATATCTTCTAATTCATCTAATTTTACACCCTCTACTATTGATGAATCTATATTGAATATTAATCCATCTGTTACAGCAAGTCCTATATTATATGATAATTCTATATATTTTCCTTCTTCTAAATTAACAATTTCTCCTGTTTCATAATTTATTAACCATTCTCTTTTAGTCTTTCCATAACTTTCTACTTCAGTTTCTTTTTCTATATAGTGCCATTTACTTCCATATATTTTACTTACATCATTAACTACTATAATATGCCATTTATTACCATTTTGTATATTCTTATCATGAAGTTCTTTTCCAATCTTTTCACTTACATCTATTTGTGAATTAATTACATTTAAAAACAAACCTTCTCTTTCATACTCTATATTAGTTCTTTCCTTGGTATTATTTGCTTGCTTCAATATTCCATTTTCTCCTAACAATGTTGCAATTGATACTCCTGTCAATATTAAAAGTACTATTATTGTTATAACTAATGATATTAGTGTTATTCCTTCATTTCTTACTTCTCTCACTTTTCCCTCAGTATATTATTTAATTCTTCTACTTTTGTCAATTACTTTATTATCTATTTATATATTTTTATACTTTTTATATATTATATTTAATAACTTAGATTAAAACTAAAATACAACCCTATAAATAAGGTTGTATTTTAACTTTATTACTCAAATATTTTTCCTATAAAGGAAAAATATTTAATTTTTTCAAAAGGTGTTCTATTCTCTTTTAGGAACTTTTTCATTTCTTTTTTATTTCTCTTTTGTTCTAACATGCCCTCAATACTTATCAATAGAGCATTTTTATTAAAATCCGCTTCTACATAAACTCTTTTTCCAAAAAAATCAATTAATTTTTCTTGGAACTTTTCAATATCCTCTGGAAGTTCATATATCCACTCCCCAGTAACTACTCTGTTCCTCAGTAATATTCCATATAAGACTAATCCCATATTGGATTTTTGGCGTACATTATAGTAATCTAACCAATCACCATTCTCCTTATATTCTTGATTAGATAAAAACATCTTCGTCCCCACTTCCAATGCCCGACAATAAGCTGTAATATCCACTAGAAGTTCAAACCCTCTCCAAGAATGTCTTCTATGAACTATAACTCCTAGCCGTTTTTCTAATTCTATAGAAAATAACTCTCCTACTTGGTTGCTATCAAAAACAAAGCAACCTTTATTTTCTTTTCTGTCAGTATACATACTGCTTCCTCCTTCTAATTTTTACTACTTTTTATTTTACACCATTTACATAATTTTTGCAAATTTAAAATAAAATATTTCTATCCACTAATTAAAGACTTTAATTTTTTAAACAAATATTATCACTAATTCAACTTTCAAATTAGTGATAATATTTAACATATTTTAAGACATTTGTACTTGCACTCCATCTTTTTTACTTATATAATTTATTATATTTAATTTGACATAGCACATAAATATTAAAAATTTAAGCTATATCTTTATTTCATATTTCTTAAAATCTGCTATTAGTTTTTCAGTACTATGTTTCTCTCTGTCTAAAACATGACCTAACATTTTTAGTTTCTTACCTTCCTCTATATTTTCTTCTCTATCATCAATAAAAAAACATTCTTCTGGATTCAATTTAAATTTTTCAAATAATCTTAAATAAATTTCTTTGTTTGGTTTTGCTACTTTTTCTAATGCAGAAATAATATATCCATCAAAATATTTACCAATCTCTCTTTTTTTCATATCTTCATATACTGAAATATGTGTATTTGATAATACATATATATTATATCCATTCTCTTTTAATTTCATGATAACTTCACAAATATCATCATTTGAAATTTGATATTCTTGAAAATGATATATAATTTTTTCACATGTATCTTTTAACCTTTCAGGTAACTTTTCACTAAGTTTTTTTGTTGCTAATTCTCTTGTTATTATTCCATTGTCCAAATATTGCCATTCTTTTGATTTATATATAACTTTTGTTAATAATTCTATATCACTTTTATCATTAGTAAAATTTTTTAATATAATTTTAGGATTCCATGTAAGTACAACTCCTCCTAAATCAAATATAATATTTTTAATCATAATTTTTTCATTCCCTCTTTTTCTTTTTTATTTTAATAATTCAATATCTAATTATCTCTTTCTTACCTATCTCTAATTTCCCAATTTTCCAAATGATGTATTCCATCTATATGGTAACTAGGTATGTTAGTAATATTTGATAATTTCATTGCAAGAGTCGTCTTACCTGTTCCTGAACCTCCGATAATAGCAATTTTATTTATATTTTTTATATCTCTTTGCAAAGTTTATTTCTCCGTTTTCTCTATATTTTTTAATAGTTTCCTACTTCAATATTTGGATAAACAAAAACTTTTCCACCTTCTGTAAATTGTCCACTAGGAGTATGGTCTTTTGACATTTCATTCGAACCTTTAAGAAAATATCTATATTTTGCAGATTGACTAACCCAACCAGTATTTGATATTGGATCATTCCATGTTGTGTCTATTGCATACCATTTACCATTTAATTCCACATAATTCCAGGCATGATTTTCTGAATTTCCTTCTGAATTAGTTGCCTTTCCAATAACCAATACACTTGGAATTTCCAAATGATCCATTAAATATTTAAAACTTCTAGCATAACCTTCACAAACCGCTTCCCCATTTATCAAAGTTCCATATATATTATATATATTTGCCTTTGCCAAGCTTGTATCATATGTTACATTATCAACTAAATAATCATTAACCATTTTTATATTTTGATATGTATCATTTGTTTTCTTACTAATTATTTCGTCTCTCACTTTTTCTATTTTACTAATGGCTTCATTTACTTGTGCTTTTGATGAAAATTCATCAATAAAATAATTTGGTTTATCGCTGCTATTTATAAATACATTATAACTAATATTAGATCCTCTAGTTATTGTCTCTACATTTAAATACATTTTATTTGGACTCAAATAAAATACATCAGTATGATCATAAATATATGCTTCTATTGCAGATTGAAAATATTTACCTAATAATTCTTGCCCATTATCACTACTTAAAATAGAAGAAAAACTATTTCCCAATTCAAGCTTATAATTTCCACTTTTCATATTTTCTTTATTTTTATCCATAGTATCATAAATTATTTTAGAATGTTCTTCTAATTGATTATAGAAATATCTATTTATACTATTTTCATAATCTATACTTGCATTATTATTATCTAAATTATTTATATTAATATCACTTAAAGAATTTAAAGCATTTTGGTCATTTTGAACCTGATTAATTTCATTTATATTAATTTCTGGATTATCTGCGATTATTGTTTTTACAAGTTCTGGTTCCAATAATGATTGAACATTTGAAATCTCTTGCCAAATAATTAATCCAAATATAGATGATACTACAATAATTAAGATTACTATAATACAAATAATAATATTTGAAAATATATTTTTCATAGTTAGTCTCCTTATTTTCATTTTTAAAATCTCTAAATTTATTATAACATTTTTTTATTACCAAAACTAGTATATTTTTATTTCTTTTAACAAATACTATAAAAAAACAAAAATGGAGAAAATTATGAAAATTAAACAATTATTTCAAACAATGTTAACTTATTCTAAGGAACAAAAATATAATTTTGAATTTACTCAAGATGATAATAATAATAAAAATACGGATCCCTTATATGAAGAAACAGAAAAACATTTTGACAAGATTTTTCCTAGTTTAAATGTTAATTTAGATTATATGAAAAGTAAATATAATTTATTAATCAATAGTGATATTGTTCTTCGAGAATTCACATTAAATGCACGTGGAAAGCAATATAATTCTTTTTTAATATATATTGATGGAATGATAAGTTCTGAAATTATGGATCAATTTATTTTAGAACCTCTTATGATACGAAACAAAAGCAATACCTATGATGGTAGTCAAAATAATGTGATTTCTGAAGCAGTTACTAATAATGTTACAGTTAGAAAGGTGAAAAAATTTGACTTAGCAGATTATATAATGAATTGCTTAATGCCTCAAAATTCATTAATACAAGTCTCTGAATTCCAAGATGTTCTAACAGGTATTAATATGGGAAATTGTGTCTTATTTATTGATACTTTGGACTTAGCTTTTGATATTGAAGTAAAGGGATTTAATCAAAGGGGTGTGGAAAAACCAAGTAATGAAATTGTTATAAAAGGACCACATGAAGCATTTGTTGAAAATATTAGAACAAATACTTCTATGCTTCGAAGAATAATTAATAATGAAAATTTAATTATTGAAAATATCTCAGTTGGTGATATTACAAAAACAAGTTGTGCTTTATGTTATATGAAAAATATTACAAATGAAGATTTGATTGCTGAAGTAAGATATAGATTAAATAATTTATCTGTTGATTCTTTACTTTCTTCTGGTCAATTAGAGCAATTACTCTCTGATTCTTCAAATATTAATATTCCACAAATCTTATCAACGGAAAGACCTGACAAATCAGTTGCTTATCTTTTGAATGGACGTGTTATAGTTATTGTAAATGGTTCCCCTTATGCTTTAGTTATGCCTGCTATTTTAATTGACTTTTTAGGCTCTCCTGATGATAAAAACCTTCATCCAAACTTTTCAAACTTCCTTAAATCAATTAGACTTCTTGCAGTTTTTATGGCTTTCCTTTTGCCTGGACTATATATAGCAATTACAAGTTTTCATCAAGAAATATTACCAACAGATCTCCTCTTTTCAATTCTAGCCTCCAGGGAAAATGTGCCATTCCCTATTATATTAGAAATCTTTATCCTTGAAATATCTTTTGAATTAATTAGAGAAGCTGCTCTTAGAATTCCATCTGCAATTGGCCCAACAATTGGTATAATTGGTGCAATTGTATTAGGTCAAGCTGCTGTTAGTGCTGGAATTGTTAGTCCTATCTTAATTATTATAGTTGCAATTACTGGTATCTCTTCTTTTGCAATACCTGATTTTTCATTTGGATTTCATTTAAGAATAACTCGATTTATATTTATCTTTTTAGGTTCTTTATGTGGATTCCTTGGAATTTCACTTGGATTATTTATTTATATGATTATTATTGCAGAAATAAAATCATTTGGTATTTCTTATACAATAGGAATTTCTCCATTAGAAAAAATTAGAGGAAACAATTACTATATTCCTCCTATATGGAAAAGAGAATACAGATCTAGTTTTGCAAATACAAAAAAAGAACAAAAACAAGGAAATATTTCTATGGGATGGAAATATAAATGATTATTTGTCTATAGTAAAAAGACAAGAAAGGAATCTTTATGTCAAATTCAAAAATAACTACACCAGAAGCTATTAGTGTTGTTTTAACTGTCTTTATTGCTCATACTCTTGTTTCTAAAACAAGAACTTTGCTAATAGCTACAAAATCTGCTACTATTTTAAATTTAATTTATGTTGGGATAATTGCTATATTATTAGTAGTACTTGCAATTAAACTTTTAAAAAAATTTCCTAGTGCTGATATTCTTGATGTTTCTGAATATCTTGGAGGAAAGATTTTTAAAAAAGTTATAGGTTTTATTTTTATATGTTACTTTATATTTAATAGTTCTATACTAATTAGAAATTTTTCTGAATGTTTAAGAATTGTATATTATCCAATGACTAATATAGCTTTTATTTTATTAACCTTTATTACAGCTGTTTGTATTGTTAACTACTATTCAATTCAATCAGCCTCAAAAGTTAACCTCATTATTTTACCAATTGTCTTATTTAGTATCATTTTTATATTTATTGCTAATTTTAAGAATTTTTCAATTGAAAATATGTATCCAATTTTAGGAGAAGGCTTTTATAATACATTCATATCAGGTCTTGGAAATTTGGGAGCATTTGGAGGGTTATCTGTTTTATATTTCCTCCCTCCTTATTTAAAGGAACCTGAAAAATTAAATAAAATAGCTATAACTTCATTTGTTATTGCAGTTATTTATTTAATTTTATGTGTTGGTGTTGTTTTATTTATGCTTCCTTTTCTAACTCAAGTAAATGAAGTACTTCCTCTTTACACAGCTTCTAGGTATATAGAATTTGGTGCATTTTTTCAAAGACTTGAATCTATATTTTTATTAATTTGGATTGTGCAGATGATTTGTTATTTAAGTATTATACTTCATATTTGTATGATTATATTTAAAAAAATTACTAATATTGAAAACTATAAACCTTTAGTTATTCCTTTTGGTTTTCTAGTATTTTCAGTCGCATTATTACCTGTTAATTATGGTGTGTCTAATTTTTTAGAAAATGTAGTTTATAAATATTTGATACTTGGTATTCAATTCATTATGGGTATATCTATTTTAGCTTTGGCTAATCTGAAAAGAAATAAAAAGAAAGGAGCCTCCATAGAAAATGAATAAAACAATAAAAATACTTTCAATTTCTATACTTATTCTTATCTTATTTTCTAGCTTTTCTGCTTCTTATAAGATTTTGACAATAGATAATTTAGTAAATGTTGTAGCAATTGCTCTTGATACATCTGAGAGTACTAATCTAAAATTGAGTTTTCAATTTACAAATGCTTCTTCTTTTTCTGAGGCTGGATCGGAAGCAAACTCTCCTTCTACTATTTATACTATAGAAGCTTCTTCTATTAGTAGTGGACTTAATCTAATGAATAGTGCAATTGGAAAAGAACTTAACTTGTCTCATTGTAAATTAATAGCAATTTCTCAAGATTTGGCTATGAGAGGAATATCTGATGAAATTTATACCTTAATTAATGAACCTGAAATTCGCCCTTCTACCAATCTAGTAATAACAAAAAGTACTGCAAAATATTATATTGAAAATTCGAAACCTCTTTTTGAAAATTTACTAACTAAATACTATACTGTATTTTCAAATTCTAGTCAAAATACAGGTTATACTTCTAATACTACTATTGGTGAATTTTTTAATAGATTAATTAGTGATGATGGTGATGCAAGTACTATTCTTGGTGGATTAAATTCTGAGCCTAGCCAGGTAAATACAAGTATTAATTCTCAAAAAGATTCTAATAGAAAATCAAATGAATCTTTTGTAAGTGGAGACCTTAATTCTGAAAATTTTGGACAAGCTGTTTTTAAGGGTGATAAATTAGTTGGTGAATTAAATTCTATAGAAAATTTGAGCTATTTAGCTACTACAAATCAAATTAATGGATTTTTAATATCTGTTCCTGATCCAATAGAAAATGATAACTATCTTGATGTTTATCTAACACCTACTTCAAATGCAATTATTGATATAAAAATAGTAAATGGTTCTCCTTATATAAGAATTAAATATCATTTTACAGGAAAAGTTTCTTCTATGCAAGAAAATTCTGATTACTTAAAACCTTCTATTTTATCCAAAATTTCAGATTCTTGTGATAAATATCTACAATCTATATTTTCTTCTTACCTATATCGAACTGCTAAAGAGTTCAATTCTGATATTCATGGATTTGGAAGATTTGCAAAAAAACTTTTCTTAACAAGCAAAGATTACAGGGATTATAACTGGACTCAAAGATACAAAGACTCTTTTTTTGATATAAGTGTAAATGCTTCTGTTCGTTCTGGATTTTTATTAACCGAAACTTAAAAATTTAAAATAAGGAGATTATTTATGATTAATAGTGTTCATTTTACTGTTTTACTAATTTTTAGTATATATATTGTTATTCGTACTATTGCATATGCTATATATGAAATAAAGGAAAAGAAAAATAAATTCGGTGGTATTAGTGTTATTGTTTTTTGTCTTATTTCTGTATTATCATGCCTATATATTATATTTGTATCTATAAAAAAAGCACCTATGGTAGGAAGTTAGATTTTAAAACCTTTCATGTTGGTACAATACTATAAAAAAGAAAAGTCTTACATATTTTTAGTAAGACTTTTCATAGCTTATAATTACAATACAATTTTAAAATCAATTTGCCTTAATTCTTTACTAGCATTTTTTACTTTAATTTTTATCTTATCACCTATTTTATATTTTTTATTTGTTTTTTCTCCTATTAGTGTTTTTCTTTCTTCATTGAATATAAAATACTCTTTTCCCATATCTTCAAATCTAACTAATCCTTCTACAGTATTTTCTAGTTCTACAAACATTCCAAAAGAAGTAATTGAAGATATTATTCCTTCATATTTATTCCCAATTCTTTTTTCCATATATTCAGCTTTTTTAAGGTCTTGTGATTCTCTTTCTACTTTTGTTGCAATTTTCTCTCTATTAGATGAACTACCTGCCATATCAAATGATTGTTGTCTACATTTTTCTACCCAATTATCACTTACATTATAGTTATTTTCTATATATTTTGAAATAACTCTATGAATAAATAAATCTGGATAACGTCTAATTGGTGAAGTAAAATGACAATAATATTTACTAGCAATTCCAAAATGACCATTATTTTCAGCCTCATATCTTGCTACTTTTAAAGTTCTAAGTAATAAATTTGATATTACTTTTTCTTCCTCACTTCCCTTTATTTCTTCTAAAACTTTAGCGAATTCTTTTGGATAAATATTATCTTGACTTGCTTTTATTTTAAGTCTAAAATTGTCTAAAAATTTATTTAATTCCTTAATTTTGTCCCAATCAGGTTCCTCATGTACACGATAAATAAATGGTGCTTCTAACCAGTAAAATTTTTCTGCAATTGTTTCATTAGCAGTTAGCATAAATTGCTCAATTATTTCATGTGCAAATGTTCTTTCATATTTATAAATATCAACTACTTTTCCATCTTTATCTAATTCAATTTTACTTTCTGCTATATCTAAATTCAAATACCCTTGTTCTATTCTTTTATTTTTTAATATTTTAGCTAGTTCTTCCATTAGTTTGAAATCATTTATATATTTTTTATATTTGTTTACTACTTCTTTGTCAGAATTATCAATTATTTTTTGTACATCTTTATAGCTCATTCTTTTTGTTACATTAATAATTCCTTTGAATACTTCAGATGATACAAGATTACCTTTTTCGTCAATTTCCATTATACAAGATAACGTAAATCTATCTTCTCCATCATTTAAGCTACAAAGCCCATTTGACAATTCTCTAGGTAACATTGGAATTACTCTTCCTAGCATATATATACTTGTCCCTCTAATTACTGCTTCTTTATCTAATAAACTATTTTCTCTCACATAATAGCTAACATCTGCAATATGTACTTCTAACTTATAGTTTCCATTTTCAAGTTTTGTAACCTTAACAGCATCATCTAAATCTTTAGCATCTTCTCCATCAATTGTAAATATAGTTTCATTTCTTAAATCTACTCTATTTGGAATATCTTTTTTATCTACTTTATTACCATATTCTTTTGCTTCTTGTACTACTTGTTCTGGAAATACTGATGGTAATCCATGTTCTTTTATTAAAGATAACATATCAACACCTGCTTCATTTACATTTCCAAGTACTTCTATAACCTCTCCTTCTGCTTTTTTTCCTTCTTCTGGATATTTTGTAAGTTTTACTAACACTTTATGATTATCTCTTGCTTTTCCAAAGTTCTTTTTTGAAATATATATATCAGTTCCAAAGTTTTTATCATCTGGTACAACAAAACCAAATGTTTTGTTATTTTGAAAAAGTCCTACTATTGTATCTTTTTCATGTTTTACTATTTTTATGATTTTTCCTTCTGGTTTTTTTCCTTTATTACTTTCTTCTGATATTTCAATTAATACCATGTCTTTATTTAATGCATTTAATGATTTTCCTTTTGCTATATATATTTCTTCTTCTAAACCTTCTATTTTCACAAATCCAAATCCTTTTTGGTTTTTACGATATAATCCTTCTTTGTATTTTGTATCTATTAAGCTATATTTATTTTTTCTATTTTTTTGAATTTTAAATTCTGATTCTAATTTTTCTAAAACCTCTAATAATTTAGTGTATTCTTTTTTAGGAACCCCTATAAGTATTGATATTTCTCTTGCTTTTAATGGTTCATAATTAGGGTTTTTCATTAATTCTAATACTTTTTCTTGTCTTTCTTCCATTTTTCTTCCTTTCAATTTACTTAAAACTTTTATCGTTTTTAGTATCTTTGTTTTTATTTTAAGTTCATCTTTATTCCTTTTATAAAAAAGTCTAAAAAAGAGCATGTCTTATGAAAAAACCGCCCTTTTTATATTTTTATACCATATATATAATACCTAATGTTATTGATAATATGATAAATATAATTCCTAATAGAATAGTCCATCTTTTTTGTTTTCCCTCTTTTGTTTTCCCCTTATTTTTTTCAAAAAAGTTATTTGCTGATGAACCTGATATTGCTCCAGATAATCCTGGATCATCTTTTGATTGTATTAATGTTAATACAGTTAATATTATTGCTACTATTATATATATAACAATTAATATACCTTTTATGATTTCCATTTATATTCCTCCTAACGGTTTCTCTCTTTTTCACTTTGATTATTGTAACATAGTTTTTTTCAAAATGCAAATATTTTTTTGTTTTTGTTAAAGGTTTTCTACTCCATATTTTGAATTATATATTTCTATTATCTCATTTTCTATTTTTACTTTCAATTCTTCATCACTAAATACACTCACACAATATTTCAAAAGTTCATAAAAACCTTCTTTTGTAATATTACAATGAATTAAATAGTATTTAGCTGTCATTATAATATGGTCATATAGCCATACTTCTTCATCTTCAAATAATTTCCTTTTTCTTATTTCTTCCATTACTTTTCTACTCTCTTCTAAAAGGGCTATTCTAAAGTCCACACTCAAAGATTTTGTAATACCTCCTATATGTTTACGATATACTCCTATTACATCTTCTAAAAAATATATATTAGCAAATAGTAGTGACCTTTTATAAATACATGTATCATCAACCATATCTACTCTACTAAATTCTGAATTCTCTAGAGACTCTCTTGAAAATATTGTAGGAAATGTAGACAATGGTTTTCTATATTTTAATTGCATATTCCTTAAAAATTCTGCATTATCAACTTCTCCAATAAAATCTAACTTATATTTTGTTTTTGTTATTGTACCATCAATTTCTTTAGCAACCACATTACCACAAACAAATGCTAATTTTTTATCTTGACTTTTATATTCATTAAATATATTTATTGCTTTTTTGAAAAAGTCTTCATTAGTATAATAGTCATCATCATCAAAAAAGATTATATATTCTCCTCTTGATTTTTCATATCCAAACTTTCTACTATATCCGAGGACCTGAATTTTTTTCATTTTTGAAATATTTAAAATTATCTTTATATATATAATTAGATTTTATATATTCTTCTGTTCCATCTTTTGAACCATCATCTACCACTAAAATCTCAAAATTTTTATAACTTTGCATATATACACTATAAATTGCTTCTTTCAACATATCTTTCCTATTATATGTTGGAATAATAATACTAATTAGTCCCTTTTCCATAAAATAATATCACCCTTTATATATTTTTTCATTAAATATCCTTTAAAATACACCATGTTCCAATTTCTTCTGGTAAATCTTTAAATACCATTTTTTCCTTTGTTACTGGATGTTCTATTGTAAGTTCACATGCCCATAGTGCAATTTGCTTAAGCTTTCCTCTTGTACCATACTTCTGGTCTCCAAAAATACTATGAGAAAAATTTGCAAGCTGTACTCTAATTTGATGATGTCTTCCAGTATGTAAATCTACTTCTAATAAACTTAAATCTTTAACTTCATTATATTTTAATACTTTATAATCTAGTTTTGCAAGTTTTGCATTTTTCTTTTCTTTATTTACCACTTTACTCATATTATTTCTCTCATCTTTGTATAAGTAATCTTCTAAGCTACCACTTTTACTTTCCAACTTTCCATCAACAACTGCTATATATTTTTTCTTTAAAATTTTTTCTCTTACCTGAGTACTAAGCCTTGAAGCACCTTTTGAAGTTTTGGCAAAAATCATAACTCCTCCAACTGGTCTATCTAATCTGTGAACCAATCCTATATACACATTTCCTGGCTTTTGATATTTTTCTTTAATATATCTTTTAACTATTGTAAGCATATCAATATCACCTGTTTTATCTGCTTGTGATGGAATATTTGGTATTTTTTCTACTACAATAATATGATTGTCTTCAAAAATCACTTTTAAATCTATCATCTATTTCTCCCATCTTCCATAAATACCACATGGTAATACTAGTTTTGAATCTTCCATTGGAATTCCAATTTCTCCTGATTCTAATTCTCCTTTATATTTTTTCCCAATTGTTACACTTAAAATATTTTTAAGTACAGTACTTGAAATTCCTGTTGTATATGAATTAATTAGGAAAAATAGCGGATTATCTGATAATACTTTATTACATAATTCTACTAAATCATAAATATGTTCTTCAAATTGCCATACCTCACCATTTGCTCCTCTTCCATATGAAGGTGGATCCATTATAATTGCATCATATTTATTACCTCTTCTAATTTCTCTATTTACAAATTTCACTACATCATCTACTATAAAGCGTACTGGTTTATCTTTTAATCCAGATGATACCACATTTTCTTTTGCCCAAGTAGTCATTCCTTTTGAACTATCTACATGACATACTGATGCTCCAGCATATAAACATGCAACAGTTGCTCCTCCTGTATATGCAAATAAGTTAAGTACCTTAATTTCTCTTTTTTCTGAAGTTATTTTATTCATCATCCAGTCCCAATTAACAGCTTGTTCTGGAAATAACCCAGTATGTTTGAATCCCATTGGTTTTATATTGAAAGTTAAATTTTTATATTTTATTTTCCACGATTCTGGCATTTTTTTATTAAATTCCCAAGAACCTCCACCTGTTTTACTTCTATGATAAGTTGCATTTATTTCTTTCCATTTTTCAGGTTTACTTTTACTTTTCCATATTATTTGTGGATCTGGTCTTGACAATACAACATCTCCCCATTTTTCTAGCTTTTGACCATCAGCCATGTCTAATATTTTATATTCTTTCCACTCACTTGCAAGTTTCATTTATTTTTTAGTAGCAAAAAAATACTACTATCCTCCTTCAATTCAGAATAGTAGTATTTTACCATATTTTTATATATTTTGCAAAATTTTCATAAAATTATATATCATAATTACATTTGCTGTTGAAAATATTAAAAACGCAATTATTGTTGTAGTTATAAACTTGTGTCTACTTATTTTTTTTAATATTCTACTTGCCCATTCTTCATTTTTGATTGTTCTTTCATTTAATTTTGTGTTATATCCAATTTGAAAAATTCCATCTTTAGCATATTCCATAAATACTTCCCCCTTGTATTTTATTTATATATGTATATTCATAAGTTTCTATTTTATTCCTAATTTTTTCCAAATTACTTTTATTTCCTTTTATTTTATGGTATACTTTATCAATGTTTTAAAATAAAAAGGAGGTAAAAAAATGCCACCTACAAATTTGGACGAGATTTTATCGTCCTTTGATGAGGAATTAAGGAAAACTATTCAACTATTATTAGATTTAGGAATAGTTTCTTTAGAGGAAGTCCTGAATTGGTCTTTCTAGTCCTTTATAAAAATGGTAATAGTCTTTTTGAGATTATGCCATTTTTTCTTTTTATTTAATTTATGTATCTCAGCCATATTGTCTCCATATTTTTTAATTCTGATTTTAGAAAATCAAATTCATTGTATTTTATGTTATTTTATAGTATAATTGTTCTTACAATAGAGCAATGTCTCTTAGTAACTTGTAAATTAGAATATAGTATATATATGCCCATATAACCATATTCCATTAGTTTTTTTAGTTTAGGAGGTATCCATGAAACGGATTAAACTACTTGATATAACCACAAATTTTATATGTATATCAGCATTTATATTATTTTATTTAGGAATAATAAACACTTTAAAACCTGATATTTTCATTCAAAATTATCTTTGGTTGATATCTGTACTTTCAGGATTTTATATATCTGAATTGTATATTATAAAGTACAAGTATTCTAAAAAAGTAAATAAAAATTATTTTAATACAATTTTTAACTTTAGTATTTGTTTGTTACTTTGTTTTTATGCAAATGAATATCATAAAAATTTTGAATTTTATAATAGAATATTTTTTATTTTCAAATATGTTGATGCAAAATGGTTTTGTATCATTATAAGTTTATTTGTGCCAAAAAGAAACTACAATTAACCTAAATAATACTAGTTGGGCATAACTGGTATTATCCTACATAAGGAGGCTCTTTATGAAATTAAAAAAATGTTTCTATTTAACTGGATTTTTATTTAGCGGACTTTTTGTTCTCTATTTATACTCCAAAAAAGTTATAAAAATCAGGAAGTCATTTCTTCCCGGTTTTATAGCTTATTCGGTTATTAAAAAATAGCTAAAAAGGACAATCTAACTTTAATTTAGATTGTCCTTTTTTAATATCTTTGCAAGTTCTTTAGTTATTCCTTTTACTTTAGTAAGTTCTTCAATACTTGCTTTTTTTATTTTATCTATACTACCAAAATGTTTTAATAAAGCTAATTTTTTAACTTCTCCAATTCCTTTTATATCATCTAATTCAGACTTAGTTATTTCTTTATCTCTTAATTTTCTGTGATAAGTAATAGCTGTATCATGAACAGTATCTTGGAACCTTGTAATTAAATTCATTAAATTCTCTGAGATTTCAATTTCATTTTTATTTTCATCAATTAAAGCCCTTGTCTTATGTTTATCATTTTTGACCATTCCAAATACAGGAATTTCCAAGTCATATTCTTCTACTATCTTTTTGATTGCCCTAATTTGAGTAATTCCACCATCTGCAAATATGACATCTGGAAGACTTCCAAAACCTCCTTTTGGATTTTCAATTGAATGTTTTAATCTCCTTTTAATAACCTCTCCAGTAGCTCTTGGGTCATCTTGACCATATACTGTTTTGATTTTAAATCTTCTTGATAAGTTTTTCTTTATTTGACCATCTATCATAACACACATACCAGCTACAGTATATTCACCTGACAAATTAGAAATATCATAAGTCTCTATCTTTCTTGGTAATTTATCAATTTTTAAAACTTTTTTAAATTCCATTATAATTTCGCTTTTATCTTTTTCTTCATTTTCAATAGTAAGTTTTGCATTATTTTCTGCCATCTCCACAAACCTAAGCTTTTCTCCCTTTTTAGGAGACTTTATTTCCACTTTTTTACCTAAAACTGTGGATAACCAACTCTGTATTGCCTCTTTTTCTTCAAGTTCTTCTTTTATCATAATCTTATTTGGAATATTTGGATTGTCAAAATAATATTGTTTAATAAAACCAGATAAAATTTCTTTTTCTTCCATATCTTTTAAATCATTATAAAAATAATGTTCTCTTCCAATCATTTTACTTCCACGAACAAAAAATATTTCAATACAAACTTTTAACTCAGATTTTGCAATCCCAATTACATCAATATCATTTTCTGATATATTAGAAACTTTTTGCTTTTCTGAAATTCTTTCAATAGCTTGTATTTTATCTCTAATGTATGCTGCTTGTTCAAAATCCAAATTTATAGAGGCTTCACTCATCTGTTTTTCTAATTCTTTTATTAGCTTATTAGTTTTGCCATCTAATAAGTCCATTATTTCATTTATTTGTGTTCTATATTCTTCTTTTGATACCTTCTTCATACAAGGAGCTAAACAACGATTTATATGATAATTCAAACAAGGTCTTACCCTGCTTTTCAAAGCTTTACATTGATGAATTTTATATTTTTGCCTAATAAATTCTACCATTTCTCTAGCTGCACCTGCATTAGCATAAGGGCCAAAATATTTTGAGCTATCATTTATTAGTTTTCTTGTTCTATACACTCCCGGGTAATCTGACTTTAAATCAATTTTTATATACGGATATGTTTTATCATCTTTTAATAAAACATTAAATTTAGGCCTATTCTTTTTAATCAAATTACACTCCAAAATTAAAGCTTCTGCTTCATTATCAACCACAATATATTCAAAATGGTTAATTAAACTAACCATTTTCTCAATCCTTGGAGTTTTATCATTCTTCCTAAAATATTGTCTTACTCTATTTTTCAAAGAAATAGCCTTTCCAACATATATAATTTTATCATCACAATCTTTCATGATATAAACACCAGGCTTAGCTGGAAGTTTTTTAAGCTCTTCTTCTATATTAAACATACTTCTTATCCTTTTTATTCTTTATATCCTATATATGGTAAATTTCTACGCTTTTGATTATCATCTAATCCATAACCAATTACAAATTTATCTTCTATTGTAAAACCAACATAATCCACATCTAACTCGAAAATCTTTCTTGAAGGTTTAGCAAGCATTGTAGCAATTTTTATACTACTAGGATTTTTTAAATTTAAATATTCTAATAAATAAGTTAAAGTTCTACCGTGTATCTATAATATCTTCTATAATAATAACATCCTTACCTTCTATAGAACTACTAATATCTTTAATTATATTTATTTTACCTGAACTTTGAGTCCCTTCATAACTTTTAACTTCCATAAATTCAAGCTCTACATCATTTTTAACTTGTTTTGCAAGTTCAGCCATAAACATAACAGACCCTTTCAAAATGCCTATAAAAACAATATCTTTTCCTTTGTAATCTTTTTCAATCTCTCTAGCTAATTCTACAATCCTTTTTTCCAACCTTGCTTGATTAATTAAAACCTTAATTTCTCCCACTTTATTCTCCTCTTTTGAAACAATGGGGACGGTGACCAAATGTTTCATTTTTATTTATACTTTATTATGTTTTGAAACATTTGGTCACCGTCCCCATTGTTTCATTTTGCATATTAGTTCACATTTTCTTCCTGTTTTCTTTACTTCTATCTTTTTGACTAAATTCAAATTCTTCCCATGATTTACTGAATTCATGGTCTGCAAATATTTCTTTTAATCCTGTTATTTGTTTTAGGCGAATTACTTCATCTAATTCCATTCCTAAGTGTTTTGCAATTTCTCCTTCATTCCAACCATTTTGTGTTAGCATTAAAACAATATTAGACATGTCTATTACTTGATGTGTTCCTCTTGCTCTATTATGTCTTATTGTACTTGCCATTCTATTTTGTAAGTCTTTATTAATTGTTACTATTGGTATTTGTTTTAAATTAAAATATTCTTTTGCACATCTATATCTATGAAATCCATCTACTACTACATATATATCTCTTTTTTTATCGTAATATGTTACTATTGGTTGTGTATATCCATCTTCTTCAATGGAATGTTTTAGTAATTCCATTTCTGGAGGTGCTACTTTATTTGGGTTATAATCATTAGCTACTACTTTCTCTATATCTACTAATTTTACATCTAGTACTGGAAATTCTATTTCTATCATTATTTACCCTCTTCTTTGCTATATATTGTTATGAAATTTCTGTAGTATTCATTTTCTCTAACCTCAAAACCAGATTCTGTATATATTTCTTTATATACTTTTGTTACAATACTTTCTACTATCTTTTTTTCTTTTTTTATTTCTTCAAATATTTCTTTTAAGGCTTTTTCTTTTACTGAATATATATTTTTTACTACATCTTTACTTACTGATACAAATGCGATTACTTTATCTTCTTCTAAGTTTATATACCATTCTTTCCCTTCATCATCATAAATTCTGTCATTTGTCTGTTTTTCTACTATTCTGGAACCAAAAAATTTCCCCATCATTATATAAAAATCTCCATCTTTGTTTGTTCTTTTTACTACCATATCTCTAAACCCCCATTTCATTTTATTTATTGTCCTTTTATTCCTGTTCTTATAATTGTTTGCAAACCTTTATCATCTGTTTTTGTATTCTTGTTTAATAAGTTATCCCATCTATGTATTAAAATCTTTAATTCTTTATCATCATTTTTTGTTTGTGCAAATGATAATCTTCTTAAGTAAAAATCGTTTTTTTCTATTGCTCTTGCAATTCTTCTCCAAGAAATTGCTTTTTTTTGATTTTCTAGCTTAACATCAACTGTATCAGGAATTTTTTCAAATTCTATTTTGTATTTATTCTTATGCCAAATCATAAATTTCTTAATTTTCCTATAATAATGTAACATTAAATCCCTATTGTATATTCCTATACTTTCTAACAAAAATACTGAATACTGTTGCCATGACATATTTTCTGGTTTACATGATTTAATATTTCCAAGTGCTGTTGTTTTGCAATATATATTACCAAAATTAACTCCATTTACACGATTTAAAACTTTACTCCATGTATCATATTCGAGTGATTTAAATTGGTTTAATCCATTTCTTTGATCATCTCCATATGGCTGACAAAGTCTTTGTTCATGTAAACTTATTCCTTTTTTATACATAAGTTCATATGTATAGTTATAACTTAAATTTAGTCTACTTACTGCTCCCCATATATCTTCTGTTACCCAATCATAAATTGGATAAAAGTTATATACATCTATATGTTTTTCACTTAATTTTAATTTAGTAGTCCAATTATATTTTTTAAAAGTAACTTTCTTTTCTTGAAATGCAATTGTCCTAAAACGATTTAAGCTCTCATCAGTTCTAATTCCGATTCCACATGCTACTTTTTCCTTGTATTTTTTTTGATACCATGATGCAAATTGAATAATAAATTCTTCGAATTCTTGACCTTTTTTAAACCATTCAAATGGACAATTATCAATATTTATACAATCCTCTGGCATTTCTCTTACCCATAAATGTTTACATTCTTCTTCCCAACATATCCATTTAGGTTGCAAAATTGATACTGCATTTCTAAGTGCTAATGGTAATGCTATATGATAAAAATCTCGTATTTGTGATAATTGTTTTAATTCTTCTACATGTTCTATAGTGTTAGTATATTGAGCTTCTAGGTCTATATATAATACATCAAATTTTTTATTTAATTTTTTTGCTACTTCATTTGCAAGTTGAACCATAACTGAGCTGTCTTTTCCTCCACTAACACTAAAGTATATGTTATCAAAATTTTCAAACATAATACTTAGCCTGTCATTTGCTGCATCTAATACATTTTTTTCTAAATATTTTTTCGCCATTTTTTCCACCTTCAATTTTGATTATATCACTTTTTAAAAAATGTGTAAAGAATTGCTATTTCCATAAAGTTTTTATAATAATTCAAAAAAAGAAACTACTTCTAGTTCCTTTCTGTGAATTCATATATTTATATTTCTATAAAATCTTATTTTGCGTTTACTAAATCTTTTAATGCTTTTCCAGCTTTAAATACTGGTGCTTTTGATGCTGGTATTTTTATTTCTTCTTTAGTTTGTGGGTTTCTACCTTTTCTAGCTGCTCTTTTTCTTACTTCGAAAGATCCAAATCCAACTAATTGAACTTTTTCTCCTTCTTTTAATGAATCTGTTACAACTTCTACAAAAGCATTTACTGATGCTTCAGCAGCTTTCTTTGTTTCTCCTGTTTTTGCAGCCATTGCCGCGATTAATTCAGCTTTGTTCATTTAAATTACCTCCTATAAGATTTAATGTATGTACTTTATTACTAATATTTTAGTAACAAATGTACTTCTATTTTATTAATTCGCCAAAAATACTGTAAATCCTTCTTTTTTTGCTATTTTTTTTATAATCTTTTAATAAATTTTATATTTTTCTAAAATTTTGCATATTTTGTTTCCCTTTGGCATCATTATCATTTCTTCTTTTGAAAATACTTTTAATACAATTACTGCTAATACATATATTACAATTGCAAATATTATTGCTACTATTGTAGCCAACTTTACAGCAATTATACTAGAAAGTATTAAATATATAAAATATGAACAAATTCCCATAATTGCTGTTGCTATAACTGGTTTTATCACAAATTTTGAAAATGTTAAATTTAATTTGATGTTTTTCCTCAAAGCTGTAATGGCTATTGTAAAAGCTACTATATGACATGCCAATGAGCCAATTGCTGCTCCATTTACACCTATTTCTGGTATTGGAATTAAAATTAAATTTAATATAAATTTGACTCCTACTCCGACATCCTAAAGCAATTGCTGGAATTAATAATTTTCCATATCCTTGCAAAGCACCATTTATAGTCTGGTCTAATATTGTAAATATAATTGCTAAAGAACTAATTTGCAGTACTATTTCTCCTGAACTTGCATTTGGAAATAGTAAGCTCAGTATTGGTCCTGCAAAAATAAACATACCTACTGTACATGGAAGCCCTATTAACATAGAAGTAAGTAGTGAAAATGATGTTTTTTCTGAAATTGTTTTTTTGTCTTTCTTAGCTTTAGCTGCTGCTATTGCTGGTACTAATGCTGTTGCAAATGCTACATTAATTGATAATGGAAGACTAGTTAGCATATCTACTTTCCCGCCTAGTATTCCATATTGAGCAATAGCCATATCTTCTGGCATAAACTGTTTCAAACTCCTTACCACAGTGAAAGAATCTATATTTTTGTTTACAGATGATAAAATAGCTGTTAATGCAATTGGTGCTGATACCATTAATATTCTTTTAATTATTGTCCACACTCTTTCATATTTATAATTAGTAGATATTTTTATATCTCTTGCTATTTCTCTACTTTTATTTTTATAAAATAAATATAAATATCCAAAACCTGTAAATGTAGCAAGTGTTGTAGCAAGTGTTGCTCCTCCTGCCATCCATTTAGTTGATACTCCTGAAATAATTGCAATTATTTCAACTAATATAACTGTCAAAGTAGTTTTAAATACTTGTTCTAATGCTTGAGAATTTGCTGTTGCTTTAATATTTTGTCTTGCATTAAAATATCCTCTCATAACAGATGATATAGATACAAAGAAAATAGCTGGTGATAAAGCTATTAATGTCATTTCTGCTTCTGGAATCTCTAACCATATATTTGCAATAAAGTTTGCTCCAAAAAATAATAATAAACTTCCAAAAAATCCTATTACTGCAAATGTTGCAAATGCTATTTTAAAAATCCTATGTGCCCCTTTATAATCTCCTACAGCATTTCTTTCAGATACAAGTTTAGATATAGCATTTGGAACACCTATTGATGAAATAGTAAGTAGCATAGCATATATTTGATATCCTGCTGCTACAATCCCATTCCCTTTATCTCCAAAGCCTTCTTTGTTAGTTAAGTATAGTGTATATATTAATCCTAATAATTTTATTAATACTTGTGAAAATATCAAGGTAATTACCCCTTGCATAAATGTCTCTTTTTTAGGCACTTTTCTTTGTACCTTTTCTTTTGTCATCTAATCACTCCTTAATTGTAATTCCCTTTTATTCATTTTACTTACTTATTATAAATTTAATTCCTAAATTATTCAATACTTTTAAAACAATTTAATAAGTTATCAAAAAATCAAACAATTAAGGACACACAATATTAAATAAACCCTTTTTATCTAATAAAGTTGTCCTTGAATTTTATTTTCTACATTATATATTTTTATCAATATTAGGTAATAACTGTTTTTTCCTAGAAACTACTCCTTCTAAAAATACTCTATTATTCTTCAATTCTTTCCCAAATGCTAATTTTATAACATCTGCTCTTTTTCCTAGTGCGATTATTTCAGAATTACTATTTAATATATCAGTAATTGCTATTACAAATAAATCTAAATTTTTTGTTTCAATTTCTTTATTAATTGCTTCTTCTAATTCTTCTTGTCTTTTCATAACTTCTTCTATGTTAATTGTACTTACTTGTGCAATTATAAATTTAGTATTTTCTTTACTCATTGCTTTTGCATCCAGATTAACCAATTGCTCAGCTGTTAAATCATCTAATTTAGTTCCTGACTTTAATAAGTCAAGCCCATATTCTTCTAATTTAATAGAAGCCATTTCACTTAATTCTTCTAATGCTTCTATATCATCTTTAGTTGTTGTAGGTGATTTTAGTAATAATGTGTCTGATATTATAGCACTTGCCATTAAAACCGCTTCTTCTTTACTTATTTTAAATCCTTTTTGTATGTATTCTTTAAACAAAATTGTTGATGTACAACCATAAGGTTTAGAAGTGTAATATAGCGGAGTAGATGTTCTAAAATTCCCAATTGCATGATGGTCTACTACACCTATTATTTTGGCATTTTCTATTCCATTAACACTTTGATCAAAATCATTATGATCTACTAATATGACTTCTTGTCCTTCTTCTACTTTTTCAATTAGTCTAGGAGCTTCTATATTTAAATAGTCTAAAACATATTGTGTTTCTTTATTTATATCACCAAGCCTTACTGCTTCACAATTATTATATCCATTTTTCTTATTTAATTTTTCTTTTACAATACTTGAACAAATTGTATCTGTATCTGGACTTTTATGTCCAAAAATTAGTATTTTATTTTCCATTTTATTTCTTCCCTTCATATAAAAAATGCCATTTTCATGACATTTAGTATTATATATTTTTTTTTATTTACTGTCAAGATTTCTAAGTATTGCCTCTAATTCAGGCTTTCCAAATTCATATTTTTTATTACAAAAATGACATACAATTTGAGCTTTTTCATCTACTTCTATTATATCTCTTAGTTCTTCTTTTCCAACAGTTGCAAGTCCATCTCCCATTTGTTCTTTTGAACAATCACATTCATATATTGGAGTTATATTCTCTTCTAATATCTGAACATTTTCATCTCCTGTTATTTTTTTAGCTATTTCTAATAAACTTAAATTTTTATCTAACATTTTAGAAATTGCTCCTACTTTAAATATAGCTTGTTCTACTTTAGAAATTTCTTCTTCTGTACTGTCTGGCATTGGGTTAATTAGATATCCTCCTGCTGATTTCACTCCATCTTTATTTACTAAAACTCCTAATGCCACAGCTGATTGTCTTTGCTCAGAATTTACAAAGTAATTTGCAAAATCTTCTGCTATTTCTCCTGATACTAATGGTGATATACCTACATATGGATCTTTTAATCCAATATCTTTAATTATATTAACAAATCCTTGATATCCAACAGCTCCACCAACATCTAGTTTTCCGTCTTCATTTAATGGAATATCTACAACTGGATTTGCTACATATCCCTTTATTTTTGGATAATTATTTGTTGTTGCAAGCATTGAACCTATTTGTCCATTTCCTTTTATTTGTACTGTTAATTTATCATGGCTATTTTTCATTTCCACACCCATGATTGCAGTTATTGTAAGCATTCTTCCAAATGCTGCTGTTGTAACTGGGCTTAAATCATGTGTTTTTCTCGCTTTTTCTACTAACTTTGTTGTATCTGCACATATTACTGATATTTTTCCATTATGGGCTAGTAGTTTTATTATTTTATCTGACATTATTAATAAGCTCCTTGTATCCATTTTTTTATCTTTTCATATTCTTTTATTGCAAAAGTGTTATCATAAACGCATTCTTCATAACTTAATACCTTATTTATCTTTCTTTCAATATCTTTGTAATCATTATTATCTTCCACATATTGAACATATCCCAAATGCCTAATCCACTCAAAAGAATCTTTAATTTTGTGATTAAAATTTCCAAATGCTACACATGGTGTTCCTGTTACTGCAGCAAAAATCATCCCATGTAATCTATCTGTTATTACAATTTTAGATTTTCTAAACTCCTCAAATTTTTCATCAACTATTTCTCTTCTTTCTTTTTCTTTGAGATTATATTTATCTCCTAAATGCGTATCTGTATACTCATATTTTTCAACTTTATCTGCTAAAATTTTTTTAACTATAGAATTCAACCTTTCATCTGTTTTTCTTTCTCTATCTCCCCTAAAACATAGTAAAACTTTATTTTCTCTTTCTCTATATTTCACTTCATTTAAATACATAACAATATCTGGTGTAAATAATATATTTACTTTTTTAAAATGTTCCTTCATAAAATCTAATGAAGTTTTTTCTCTTGCTACTATTGTCAAATTTTTATGACCATTATATATTCTTTTTGAAATTTCCAATTCTTCTTTTCCACTTTCACTTTTTTCAAAATAAACTGTTTGTGGAAATATTATAATTCTATTTTCTGGAAATTCTTTTATTACTTCTCTTCTCCCTTCTTCAGGAACTTTATATGTACCTATATTTCCACCTCCATGTAAAAATATAATATCCTCCTTTTCTATCTTTTTTTTGATTTCACACACTTTATCTTTTAATCCAACTTCTGGAATAATCTCTAATTCTAAATCTTTAAAATTATCTCTTAAAAATTTCATCTCTGCTATTGCTATTGCACTATCTCCTAGATTCCCATGATATGGAAGCCCTATTAATATACCTTTTTTCATCTTTCCTCCTTTTATAATAATACTATTATATCAATTTTCTTTATCTAATTACCTTTATTATCTGTTGCAAATATCTTTGATCTAACAATTCTACTTCAATTTTATTGCCATCAATTACTTCATTTGTATATTTACCTTGGATTTTTTCTCTTTTCATTATACCTTTTTTAAACCATTCATATTCTATATCTAAATGACCTAAATCAATTGCTTGATACCCTAATTCAGACAATTCATATGCCAATATTGTTGCCGTTGGTCCTAAAGCTATCAATATCAACTTATCTTTCTCTATCTTCTTTACAGTTTCTATAATTTCTTGATATTTTTCAAATGCATTTTCCATAGGACATTCTATCCTTTTTACTGAGTTACACTTATATAATAAATCATTTCCTACACCTAATTTAGTCTGCCCACCTTCTATAATAACTATGTCTCTATCTTTCCACAAACTTTTAATTAATTCAAAGTTTTTTTCAGTATTTGATTTATCTTGATATCTTATATAAAGTCTTGTTAAATTAGCACTACAATATTCTATTTTTCTATTTAATAATTCAAACCATGTTTCTCTGTACTCATACATATTATTAATCCAAAATGTTTTACTTTCTTGTGTTAAATTATCAAAAGTATTAATTGCATCTGTTATTCCAATCAAACAATTATCTTTTTCTTCCCTTAATATCTTTTTCAGTTTTTCTGCCAACTCTAAATCAAATTTTTGAAATTTTATATTTTTCCCATTAATAATATCTAATTCTCCATCACCAAATCTTGACAGTGATTTTTTTGTTTTTATAAGCTTTTCAATCGACTCTTCCACTGTTAGTACATTTATTGGAAAAGCTTTCATCTGTTCTAATACTATTTCTTCCTTTTCTTTGAAAGATTTTTCTTTTAATCTTTTTTTATATAACACTTCCCACAATAAATAAATATCTTGAATCCTATATGCTTGTTTCAATATTTCTAAATATTCATCATGTTTCTCTACTTCTTGGTTAACTTCATTAGCAAAATAAATATAATATTCATTAAATCTTTCTTTTAAGTATTCCAATTTCTCTTCCTTATCACTAGAATTTTCTTTTTTTATCTTTCCTGATAATTCAATACACATTTCTAAATATCTTCTAATTACTTTTACCATTACACTATTTAATTGTTTTTCCTTGAAAAATTGTATAGCATTTTTATATGCTTCCAAATTATCTTTAATTCTTTTATCTTTAATTTCAGATCTCATAATACTATTTTTTGTTTGCATATAACCATGTATTATCTTGGTTGACATAACTATATTTTCAGCTTCTGAAAATATTCTAAATGTTGTAAATTCATCTTCATGTAATTTCCCTTTTGGAAATCTTATATTATGGAATAAATGGCTTTTATACAATTTATTCCATACTACAACTTGCTGTATATATGCATGTTCTTCTGTTCCATACAATATATCTAATACATTTTCCTTCTTTAACTTTTTTTCTTCTACTTCTATTTTTTTATTATCTTCTTCTATTATTTTTTCTACTACATCAAAATCATTTTCATCAATCCTTTTAAAGTTTGCACTTACTATATCTGCATAATATTTTTGTGATAGTTTATATAGATATTCATAACTTTCAGGAATAATATAATCATCACTATCTAAAAAAGCAATATATTCCCCTATTGCTTTCTCTATACCTTCATTTCTTGCACTGGATAATCCTTCATTTTTTTTATGAATAACTTTTACTCTGATATCTCTTTGAACTAATTCCTCGCATATTTCACCAGATTTATCTGTTGATCCATCATTTATTAAAATAACTTCAATATTTTTATATGTTTGATTTAAAATACTCTCTATACACTTTTCTAAATACTTTTCCACATTATACACTGGTACAATTACACTTATTAATCCGTCCACTATCAAAATCCCTTTTCCCCTTTGTTTATTTTAACTCATAAATAATTGTCTCATTATTTTCTAACATTCCAATTCTTTCAAATCCATTTTTTTCATAAAAAGCAATTGCATTGTCAAATTGCTTATATGTTTCTAAAAAAATTTTTTTTAAATTTTTGTCTTTTATATAATCTAATACTACTTCCATTAATTTTTTAGCAATACCTTGCTTCCTTAATTCTTTTTTTACACACATTCTTTTTATTTCTATTTTTTCTTCTATTGATCTTAATGCAATAGTTCCTATGATCTCTCTTTTTTCATCCAATACTACCCATAATTTCAAAAATTTATTTTCTATGAAAGTATTATTTATTCCCTTTTCCCATTTTTTTATCTTGTACTCTTCAACATATATTTTTAGCCAAAATGCTATAATTGAAGCTTTCTGACATACTTTATATTCTTCTATTTTATACATTCTACTTCGCCCTTTATTTTAATATATCTTTTTTTAATCTATTCCATATATTATTTGTACTTATATACTCTTCATAATGTTTTTCAACATTTTTATCATATTCTTCTATTTCTACCAATAAACATTTAAAATCATATGAACAGAATAATTGGTTCATCTTAGGAATACTTAATTTCAACTTCTCTTTTGTTTCCTTTATTATGCTTCTATAATTTTCTTTATCTGTTAAATAAATTAATAATGGTTTATATTTTATCCAACCTGCTGATGCCTTTAAAAATCTTTCTTCTATACTCATATCCCCTTCATATACTATTCTATCTAGTTTTTTAGGATATCTATTTTTAATAATATTTGTATATTTTAAAAATCCATCATGAAAGTGATATGTAGGCACTTGTACAACTTTTGAATTTTTTAATCCTATTGAGAAAAAAGTATCTTCTCCTCTTGCATCTGGAGGATTATAAAATGCTGGAATTTTTTCAATATTTCTCAAATTCAAACAAATTCCTGATGCTAAAACCCAATTTTTAGTCCCTAATTTTTCCACTTCATAAAATGCTTTATCTTTGAGAACTTTTTCATCTGCATATCCCAATCCATTCCCCTTATTCCTTGAATCTTCTACTTTCTCCCAACTTACTGCTTCATTACTTATTGCATCAATATAGTTTTTGACATCAATCTTTCTAATTTCTTCATTATATTCAAAGTAAGGAATCGGTGACATTACACCACACCTATACCCCATTGTTATATCAGCATTTTGCATTCCCCTAATATGCATAATTAAATCTTCTTGTTCTTCCCACTTGATAATATTTCCGTTTTTTACATTAGCAACTGGATATTCATCATCATCCCAAAAATATAAATAATCAATTTTTCTTTTTAATGCAAAATACATAATTGAATTTCTAGCTCTAGCATATCCTTTTCCAAGAAATAAATCAACATCTTCTTTTCTATATTTATATCTTGATTGTAATATCTTCTTTTCCTCTTCTATATCTTCAGGAGTTATATATTTTATTTCTATATTTCCATATACTTCTGGTTTTATATTGTAGAATTCCAATCTCTCTACATATAAATAATCTAAATCGTATAGTATAAATATAGTTAACTTTATTTTCATTTCTTCTTCCAATGTAGCAACTTGTTGTAAAAGAGTTTTATAATAATTATTAATAATTTTACATACATTAGGTCTTCCTGCTAGAAAACCTATTCCAAAATTTACTACCTTTTCCATAAAATTCCTCCATTTCATAACAGTGTTTTTTATCGACACTTTAAAAATTTTATCATATTTTATGTCTATTGTCAATTTATTTGATTTTTAAGAAATATATATATGACATCATAAAAAAGGATAAAGAAAAAGATTTTCATTGTTTATCCTCTTCTTTATTCTTTATTAATTTTATATAAATTTCACTAATGAATCTCAAACAAATGCTTCCCAGCCCCACAAACAGGACATATCCATTCATCATCTAACTCTTCAAAAGATGTACCTGGTTTTACTCCATCTTTTTCATTTCCAAACTTTGGATTATATATATACTTACATTGCCTACATTCAAATCTTTGAATAGTAGATTTATCAGATTGGAAATTCTTGTAACCTAAAGCTAATGCAATTACTATCATAAGTAAAAATGATAATGCTTTCCATATCCCACTATCTAATAAGATAACTGCAAATATTCCAAAAGTAGCACTTACTCCATACATAATAAGGACTGCTTGCTTTTGACTAAATCCTTTAGATACTATCCTATGATGCAGATGTCCTTTATCTGCTTTAAATATTGCTTTTATTGATTTACCTTTAATCAATCTCCTAATAATAGCCCACAGAGTATCAACTATTGGTAAACCTAAAACAATTAATGGCAGAACTATAACTGCTGCAGTATATGTTTTAGCTACACCTAAAATAGCTATAATTGATAATGAAAATCCTAAAAAATTAGAACCTGTATCACCAATAAAAGTTTTAGCTGGAGCAAAATTAAATGGTAGAAAACCAACTAATGCACCTGCTAGTGCTGTTACTAACACAATAGATACTAATGGTGAACCATTTAGTACAAATATTATCAGTAATGATATTGCAGATATAACAGATATCCCTGAAGATAATCCATCTAATCCATCTATTAAATTTATTGCATTTGTAACTCCTACTATCCACCCTATAGTTATAAACATAGAAAATAATTCTTGCAGTTCTGGTGTATTTATAAATGGCATTGTAATATCATCTATCCTAATTCCAAATGCTACAACAATAATTGCAGCTAGTATCTGTCCTACAAGTTTTACAATAGGTTTTATTGTTTTTATATCATCAACTATACAAGTTACACTAATTACTAAAATTCCCAAGAACATGCCTAATAGCTTCCTACCATATTCTTCAGTTTCAAACAAATTAATTGTTTTTTCCATGCTCATAACAATGACTAAATATATAATTGAAACTAAAAATCCTAAAATTACTGCTGGTCCTCCAAATTTCGGCATGGCTTTTTTATGCATTCTTCTTTTGTCTTTTGGTATATCTACTGCTCCCACTTTTTTTGCTAATTTTATAGTAAATGGTGTGGTCATAAATGTCACTATAAAGGCTAACAAAAATGCAATTGCTATATCTCCCCACATACTTTAGTAGCCTCCTATTTCATGTTTTCATTTTCTATTTTCTCAATAATTTTTAATCTATCTTCATGTCTTCCACCTTCAAAAGAAGTTGCAAGCCACATTCTTAATATACAAACTGCTTCATTTACTGTAATATAATCTGCTCCCAATGACAAAATATTACTATTATTATGAAGTTTTGAATATTTTGCTGTATCTTCATTGTGGCATAGTGTACATACTATGCCTCTGAATTTATTAGCTACAACACTCATTCCGATTCCAGAACGGCATATTAAAATACCACTCTTACATTCTTTTTTTTGAATAGATATTGCTATATCTTTTGCTATATCTGGGTAATCTACTTTTTCTTCATTCATACACCCAAAATCTTTATATTTTATATCTTTCTCATCTAAATACTTTTTTATCTCTTCTTTTAATTTATATCCCCCATTATCACAACCAATTGCAATCATTTGTATCACTCCATTCTTTTTTAGATAATACCATAAGTTCATATATATTACAATAATATTTTTGAATTTCACTTGCTTTTTACAAAAAAATATGTTACAATATCATTTGTTATAGTGTAATATAGACTAAGAGGAGGTGCTAATAGAAAATGCCAAATATTAAATCAGCAAAGAAAAGAGTTAGAATAATTGAGAAAAAAACTCTAAGAAATAATATGATAAAATCAGGATACAAATCAGCTATAAGAAAATTCGAAGAAGCAATCGAAGCTGGAAATATAGAAGAAGCTAAAGTTTTATTTTCTGAAGCTACTAAAAAAATAGATCAAGCTTGTAGCAAAGGTGTTATAGTAAAAAATACAGCAGCTAGAAAAAAATCTAATTTATCAAAAAAATTAAATGCAGTAGCAGCTTAATTGCTACAATAAAAATTATGCATAGTTTTTATAAAATGAAACACTTGGACACCGTCCCAAGTGTTTCATTTTTATCTATATTGTATGCCAACAATTCCCATTGTTTTTAATCATAATTTCATGTTACTATAATATTACAGGTATAAAATAATAAATTTATAGAGGTGTATTATGTTTAATAAAATTAAAGAAAACTATAATTGTTTTGAAAAAATGACTAATAAAATTATGAAAAACGGATTGAAATTTAGCTTTATTCTTTGCTTAATTGCTACATTTATATTATTTACATATGATCTAACAATTTCTTCTCCTATTACATATCATATACGGAATATTAGTATTTAGACTTAGTTTAATTCTTGGAATTGAATTTGTTGTTTGCGGGTTTGTTGTAGATGGCATTAAAAAACAATTAATTTAAACTTATATTTTTTTTAAAGTCAAAAATCAGGAAATTTTAATATCTTACTTAAAATATCCTGATTTTATGCTTATATCTTACTGGTTATCTATGTCGTTTTTTATTCTATAATTCATTATTCTCTTAATCTTCTTCATCTAAATCAATCTTATCAGTATTTTTTTGTTTCCATTCACAACATTTTTTCTCTAATAATTCAAAATCACAACATCTCTCCAACACTTTGTGATCTAAATTTTTTTCATTATATCTATTTACAAATCTTTTTATTCTATCCAGTAGAATATCTCTATCAGAATTAATTGAACTTAATTGATTTTCTAATAATTTTTTATATTTTTCATCATTTTTTATCATAGGTATAGCTTCTGTTAAAACTTGCATTGGACATGGTATCATATTATTTATATTTATTATCCCAAATTTTCCATTATCAATTTTCCATATATCAATAGCCTTATTACTTAGCTTCATATGTTTTGGTTTTGGACTAGATAAAGGAGCAAAATATTTTTGTTTATTTTGTATTATTAATATTCCTATGTATGGTCTTTTAGAATTTTTGTTATAAGCCACTTTATTATCATATATTCTTAAATATTCTATGTATTTTTCATCAATTATAAACATTTTTAGTCTGCTGATCTTATTTCCAATTTTTTTCATATATTTTTTTCTCCCTATATTCCAAAAATAATAGACCAGGATTGCTCCTAGTCAACTTTTTTAATTCCTACTAAGGCTTAGGTACTCCAACTTTTTTAATTCCTACTAAGGCTCAGGTACTCCAACTTTTTTAATTCCTACTAAGGCTTAGGTACTCCAACTTTTTGTATACATAAGTATACTAAATATAGTATATTCATTATACTACTATAATATGCTTTTGTAAAGATTTTTTTACATTATCATTAATATTGATATATATTTCTAATTTTTAAGCTCTTCTAAAAATAACTTATTAAGTAATTGAGGATTAGCTTTACCTTTAGTTTCTTTCATAGCTTGTCCTACTAAAAATCCTAAAGCTTTTTCTTTCCCAGCTTTATAATCTGCAATTGATGTAGGGTTTGCATTCAATATTTTTATAACAACTTCTTTAATTGCTCCTTCATCAGAAATTTGAATCCAACCTTTTTCCTTTATAATTTCTTCTGGGTCTCTTGGATTTTCAAAAAGTTCTACAATTACTTTTTTACCAATACTTGAACTAATAGTTTCTTTATCTATTAAAATAACTAAATTAGCTAATTGTATGCTATTAAATGGAATTTCTATTGCTTCCATTTCTTTTTCATTAAGTATTCTTGAAATATCTGATATAATCCAGTTATTTATGGCTTTTGGATTGTTACAAATTTCAATTGCATTTTCAAATAAATCTGATAAAAACTTTGAAGATGTAATTAATTTTGCATCTTTTTCAGATAACATATATTTTTCTACATATCTTTGTTTTCTACTCTCTGGCATTTCTGGTAAAGTTTTTTTAATATTTTCAATATACTCTTCAGATAACTTTATTGATACTAAATCTGGTTCTGGAAAATATCTATAATCTTGAGCATCTTCTTTATCTCTCATAGAAAAAGTTTTACCAGATACATCATCCCATCTTAATGTTTCTTGTTCTACTTTTTTACCATCTTCAATTACATCAATTTGTCTATCTATTTCATAATCAATACCTCTAGTTATACTTCTAAAAGAGTTCATGTTTTTCATTTCTGTACGAGTTCCAAGTTTTGTTTCTCCTTTTTTTCTAACAGATACATTAACATCTGCTCTAAAAGATCCTTCTTGCATTTTACAATCTGATACTTCAATATATTCAAGAATTGACTTTAATTTTCTAAGATAACTTTCAACTTCTTCTTTAGATCTTAAATCTGGTTCTGAAACTATTTCAATCAATGGTACTCCTGCTCTATTTAAATCAACTAAAGTTCCACCACCTAATTCATCATGGTTTAGTTTCCCTGCATCTTCTTCTATATGTATTCTAGTTATACCTATTTTTTTCTTACCTTCATCAGTTTCAATTTCTAAACACCCTTTTTTACATAAAGGTTTATCAAATTGAGAAATTTGATAAGATTTTGGAAGGTCTGGATAAAAATAGTTTTTTCTATCATTTTTACTATCTCTTGAAATTTCACAATTAGTTGCAAGACCTGCTTTTACTGCATATTCTACCACTTTTTCATTTAGTACTGGCAATGTTCCTGGCATAGCCATACAAATTGGGCAAACTTGAGTATTTGGTTTACTACCAAATTTTGTATCACATGAACAAAATATTTTTGTTTTAGTTGATAATTCACTATGAACCTCAAGCCCTATTACTACCTCATAATCTTCTCTTGACATCTATTATTTCCTCCCTTTTATATAATTCCATATGCATATTTACATGCAAGAATTCTTCTTACTGCTGTATTAATTACACTTTCTTCAATTCTTTTTTCTTTTATAGCTTTTACAATTTGTTCTTTATCTTCTTTAAAATTTGAAGATATTATCATATCATTTCCAGCGAGAACTGCAAAAACTGCTACTTCTCCATTTTTAGCATACTCTTCTAGTGCTTTCATAGAAATATTTTCTGATATAACTAAACCTGAAAAATAAAGTTCTTCTCTTAAAATTTGATTTGTTTTTTTCGATAATGATGATGGCATTTCTTCATCAATACTTTTAACTAAATTATGGCAAACTAATATACTAGGCCCTCTTGCCTCAATTCCACTTTCAAATGGTAAAAATTCAGAAGTTTTAAATGTTTCATATGACCTATTATCAACAATTATATCCTCTTTTGTCTCTGGATTATTTCCATACCCTGGAAAATGTTTCATTGTAGATACCATTTCTGATTCATTCATTGTTTTTACTAATTCTGAAATATATATAGCTGTTCTATCAGTACCTCTTCCATAAGATCTTGCATACATATAGTCTAAATAGTTTGTTGGAATATCTGCTACTGGTGCTAAATTCATATTTATCCCTATACTTTTTAATAATGCTGATTTTTCTATAGAATCATTTAAAATAGTTACAAGTTGCCCTTGACCCCATAATGTTTGAGGTGATAAAAATCTAGTATTTCTGTATTGTGTATGTCTACTTACTTGTACAGCTGTTCCACCTTCTTCTGAAACTGCTAATAACAAATTAACTTTACTTTCTTCTTGCACTTTAGTTAATTCATTTAACATAGATTCTTTAGTTTTATTTTGAAAATCTTTATCAACTAATATATATCCACCTGGAGCTTGCTCTTTAGTTTCCTTTATAGCGTCTGATTCTTCATAACTTGCTAGAAACATTTGCCCTACTTTTTCTTCTAATGACATTGATTTAATCAATTCTTCTGCTTTTTCATAATACTCATAAAAAATTTCTTCTTCTATATTTCCATTTTGATTTGTATTTATAAAACTTAAATTTTTATTATCACTACCGCTTACTATATAAGCAACATCTTTTTCATTTTTCTCATTTTTTTTATTTTTTGATATTACTACTATAGCTGCTATAACTAATAACACAATTAATATTATTAGTAATATTTTAGTCCCCATACTTATTCGAAAATTAGTAATTCCCATTCTTCAAATTCTCCTCTTAATAATATTTCATTTATTTTTTAAATTCTGGTTTATAATTCTCTCTAAATTTTACTTTTTGCTCATAAGCATATGCTAAATTTAATATTTTTTCTTCTTCAAATTTATTACCTATTAATTGCATTCCAATTGGCATTCCGTGAACTATCTACTCCACAAGGAATTGATATTCCTGGAAGACCTGCAATATTGACAGAAACTGTACAAATATCTGCTAAATACATCTCAATTGGGTTATTTGATTTTGAACCAATATCAAAACTCACAGTTGGTGATGTAGGTGTTAATATTACATCATATTTTTCAAAAGCTTCATCAAATTTTTTCATAACTAATGTTCTTACTTGTTGTGCTTTTTTGTAATATGCATCATAATACCCTGATGATAATACATAAGTACCTAAAATTATTCTTCTTTTAACTTCTGCTCCAAAACCTTCACTTCTTGACCTTTTATAAATATCTTTTAATTTACTAAATTCAGAAGTCCTATGAGTGTATCTTATACCATCAAATCTACCTAAATTAGAACTTGCTTCTGCACAAGCAATAATATAGTAAGTTGATAAAGCATATTTAGTAACATCTAAAGAAAATTCTTCAATTTCTGCTCCCATTGCTTTATACTCTTGAATAGCTTTTTCTAAAGATTTTTTTACTTCTTGATTAATACCTTCTCCAAAAAATTCTACTGGAACCCCTATTTTTTTCCCTTTTATATCATTTTTTAAAGATACTGTATAATCTTTTTTCTCTAAATTACTTGAAGTTGTATCTTTTTCATCATGACCTGAAATTAGGTTTAAAAGTAAAGCTGCATCTTCTACATCTTTGGTAATTGGTCCAATTTGATCAAGTGATGATGCAAAAGCTACTAACCCATATCTTGAAACCAAACCATAAGTTGGTTTTAACCCAACAACTCCACAAAAACTAGCAGGTTGCCTTATAGATCCTCCAGTATCTGAACCTAAAGCCCATGGAACTAAGTTGGCAGCTACAGCTGCAGCACTTCCACCAGAAGAACCTCCAGGTACTTTATTTAAATTCCAAGGATTTTTGGTTTTCTTAAAATATGAATATTCAGTTGAACCACCCATTGCAAATTCATCCATATTTAATTTCCCTAAATTAATCAAACCTTTTTCATTTAGTTTATCCATTACAGTTGCATCATATGGTGCAATAAAATTTTCTAACATTTTAGAACTACATGTAGTCTTTATTCCTTTTGTACAAATATTGTCTTTAATTCCTATTGGAATTCCAAAAAATTTACTTTTTGGCTCTTGTTTTTCTAAATTAGAAGCTTCTTCTAAAGCTTCTTTTTCAAGTGTTGTTACAAAAGCTTGTACATCTTCTTCCTTTTCATTAATTCTATCTACATATGCTTTAACAATTTCTTTTATTGTTAATTCTTTTTTTGCTAATTTTTCTTGTAATTCATGAACTGTTAAATCTATAATATTCATTTTTTCCTCCTAATAGCTTTGTTTTTCTAAGTTTAATATCTATTTATTTTATATTTACAATTTTTAAATAACTTAATTTATAACCTTTGGTATTTTAAACATATTTTGTTCTTTTGATTTAGCATTTACAAATAAAGCTTCATTATCTTCAAAAGTTTTAATCTCATCTTTTCTAAATATATTACTAGATTGATTTGAAGCTACAGTTACATCTACTCCATCTACTTTTGCATTGTTTATTATATCTGCAAAATTTAATATTTCTTGTAAATTAGTTAAATAGCTTTCAACTTCATTATCACTTATTTCTAAATGTGCTAAATTTGCCATCTTTAAAACCTCTTCTTTACTTACTTGCATCATTATCATCTCCTAATTATTTTTACTTTTTTAACTCTCATTATATACTTTTTCTTCCAAAAAAACAAGCCTTACAGGCTTGCTTTTTCAATCTTTTTATTAAATTATAATTATTTAACTTCAACTGTAGCTCCAACTTCAGAAAACTTAGCTTTTAAATCTTCAGCTTCTTCTTTAGAAACTCCTTCTTTAATTGTTTTAGGTGCTCCATCAACTAATTCTTTAGCTTCTTTTAAACCTAATCCAGTAGCATCTCTTACTACTTTAATTACTTTGATTTTTTGATCTCCTGCTGATGCAAGTACTACATCAAATGCTGTTTTTTCTTCAGCAGCTACTGCTCCTCCAGCTGCAGGTGCAGCTGCTGCTACTGCAGACACTCCATATTTTTCTTCAATTGCTTTAACTAATTCAGCTAATTCAACAACTGTTAATACATCGATTTGCTCGATTAATTTTTCTATTTTTTCCATTTTAAAATCCTCCTAATTTTTTTCTGGTGATATAAGTTCACCACTCTATATATTTAGTTTGTAAGTAAACCATTCTTTTTTTACTTTTTTAATTATTCAGCAACTTCTTCTGATGTAGCTACTGTTTCTTCAGCTGTAACTGAAACACTTACTTTATCTCCAGCTTCTTCTTTTTGGATTCTTACTTGATCAAGTGCAACTGCAACTTTTGATATATTTCCAAGTAATGCTCCAGCAAGCATAGATAATAAAGTTTCTCTTGATGGTAATTTTGCTAATGTTATTATTTCTTCTGCAGACATAACTTTACCTTCAATTACTCCACCTTTGATTGTGTAATATTCATTATTTTTGCTGAAATCGTAAATTGCTTTTGAAGCTTCTAAATAATCATCATTACTGATAATAACTGCTGTTGGTCCTACTAATTGGTCTTCTAAACCACTTAAACCACATTCAGCTAATGCTCTTTTTGTTATATTATTTTTTATAATAGTTGCTTTAGCATTTACATTTCTTAAGTCTCTTCTTAAAGTTGTATCATCAACTACATTGATTCCTCTGTAATCTGTAAGAAGTATTAATTTAGCCTCTTTCATTTCAGTTGCTAATTTAGTTACTTCCTCTTTCTTTTGATTTAGTATTTTTTCACTTGCCATTTCTATTTTTTCACCTCCTGTAAATAGAATAGTTGCAATAATTTGCAATCTTTATTTATATTTTACAAAATAAATAACACTCTTTATTCCTAAATTCCAAGGCATAAAGAGTGCTTTAACACTTTTTTCATACCTCGGTAGGACTTAAAATTTTTGCCTACTGTCTTTGGCTTATTTAATTATTTTTGGTCTATATATATACCAGGTCCCATTGTTGTTGTAATTGCTACACTTTTAATGTATTGACCTTTAGCTGCTGCAGGTTTTGCTTTTATAATAGCATTCATTACTGTTTCATAATTTTCTGCTAATTTTTCTGCTCCAAATGAAACTTTTCCAAATCCTAAATGTACAATATTTGTTTTATCTAAACGATATTCTACTTTTCCTGATTTAATTTCATTAACAGCTTTAGTTACATCCATAGTAACAGTTCCTGATTTAGGGTTTGGCATTAATCCTTTTGGTCCTAATACTTTACCAAGTCTTCCAACTACACCCATCATGTCTGGAGTTGCAACTATTACATCATAATCAAACCAGTTATCATTTTGAATTTTTGGTATTAATTCTTCTGCTCCAACAAAATCTGCTCCAGCTTTTTCAGCTTCTTCAGCTTTTGGTCCTTTAGCGAATACTAATACTTTTTGTGTTTTACCTGTTCCATTTGGAAGTACTACTGTACCTCTTACTTGTTGATCAGCATGTTTAGAATCTACTCCTAATTTTACATGTAATTCAATAGTTTCATCAAATTTTGGTTTTGGCATTTTTTCAACAATATCTAAAGCTTCTTTTATTTCATAAACTTTATTTTTGTCAACTAATTTTGCACTTTCTGCATATCTTTTTGATACTTTCATTTCTTTACCTCCCTTGGTTCTAACGAGTATTAACTCTCCCAATTAATTTATATTTTATTTTTAACTATCTTATTCTGTAACTACTACACCCATAGATCTAGCAGTTCCTTCAACCATACTCATTGCTGTTTCAATATTTGCTGCATTTAAGTCTGGCATTTTTGTTTCTGCAATTTCTTTTACTTGAGCTTTTGTTATTTTAGAAACTTTTTCCATATTTGGTTTTCCTGAACCTTTTTGAATATTAATTGATTTTTTAATTAATATTGCAACAGGTGGAACTTTTGTAATAAAATCAAATGATTTGTCTTTATATACTGTAATTACAACAGGAATTTTCATACCTGGTTGATTTGCTGTTCTATCATTGAAATCTTTTACAAATTGCATGATATTAATACCACTTGAACCTAATGCAGGTCCTACTGGTGGAGCTGGTGATGCTTTACCTGCTTCTATTTGTAATTTAATAATATTTGTTATTTCTTTTTCTGCCATTTCTTATGGCACCTCCTTTATTTTACTTTTTTAACTTGTGAAAATTCTAATTCTACTGGTGTTTCTCTTCCAAACATAGAAACTAAAACTTTAACTTTACTTTTTTCTTTATTTATTTCCTGAACAGTACCAGTTAGGCCTTCAAATGCTCCATTAATAACTTCTACTTGTTCATCAACTTCATAGTCTACATTAACAAAGACTTCTTCAAATCCCATATTACGAATCTCATCTTCTGTCAATGGAATAGGATCTGTTCCTGAACCTACAAAACTAGTAACTCCTCTAGTATTTCTTACAATATACCAAGATTCTTCTGTTACTATCATCTTAATTAATACATAACCTGGAAATACTTTTCTTAGATTTGTTTTTCTTACTCCATCTTTAATTTCTATTTGTTCTTCCATAGGAACTATGATGTCAAAGAAAAATTCTTCTAATTCTCTATTTTTAATAGTTTTTTCTAAGTCTGTTTTAATTTTGTTCTCATAACCAGAATAAGTATGAACAACATACCATCTAGCTACCATATCATAATCTTTTTGAGACATCTATTAAGCCTCCTTCATTTTTAATTATTCTGTAATTTCATTTCCTGTTTCTTCATTATTTTCTTCTTCTGATTCATCTTGTATATCATCAATAATATCTTCAACTACAATTTCTTCTTTTATTCTGTCAATACCATGTTTATTAATAGTTTCAAATGTTAAATCCAAAACAAAAACAATAATTGCTGTAAGCAATACTATAGTTAATACTACCACTGTATTATTTACTAGTTGTTTTGGTGTTAACCATGTTACTTTTTTAAGTTCAGCTTTAAAATCTTTGAAAAAACTTTTTTTATTTTTACTATTTTCTTTCTTAGCCATTTTATATCCTCCTTAAAATAGCTTCATCACTATTTAGTTTCTTTATGTGTTGTACGTGTTTTACAGAATTTACAATACTTAACAATTTCTAATCTATCAGTGTTATTTCTTTTGTTTTTAGAAGTCATATAATTTCTTCTTTTACATTCTGTACATTCTAATGTAATATTTTCTCTTGGTCCTTTTGCTGCCATTTCTATACACCTCCGTATTTACATTACTTTTTTTATTTATTTTTTTGAAACGATGTGAATATATATGTAAGTTTATTACATACACTCAAATATTTTAACACTATTTTACTATTATGTCAATGAAAATCGCTTAATTTCTTGAGGTTTTCATCCTTTTTTTTCGAGTTATCTATAAAGTACAGTAACAATCACTCTTTTGTGATATTTTTCTCTGCTTTATATTTGTTTTTTTATTATATATTTATTAATACTCCCTTTACTTCCTACCTTTACTAGGCTTCTTCTTTTTCTTAACTGAGAATCCAAATTTACCAAGTTTTTTACCTAGAGAATAATAGTGACCATTTGAATAAGCAATTAAGTCACATTTTGAAATATCAAAAGCTCCTTTAGAATCAATATATTGTTCATCACTATTAATTGCTAAAACTTCTGCAATAAACATATGATGAGAACCTAGTTCTTTTATTTCTTTAACCCTACATTCAACAGATACAGGGCTTTCTTTTATCATGGGACAAGATACAAAATTTGCTTTTTCTTTACTTAGTCTCATTTCCTTAAATTTATCTACATTAGCTCCTGATTTTACACCACACCAATCAGTTGCTTTTAATAAATTTTTATTAGTTAAATTAATTACAAATTCTTTTTGTTTTTTAATTAAGTTATATGAATATCTAGTTGGTCTAACTGATATATATATAATTGCAGGATTTGTATTTAAAATACCTGTCCATGCTACAGTTATTATATTTGAATTTTCCATATCACCACAACTAACCATAACTGCTGGTAATGGATATAAAAAAGTACCTGGTTTCCACATTACTTTTGCCATTATACACATCTTCTTTCTTTAATTTTTTTCCTAATTCTTCTATTTTTATTACTAAAATTTCAATATGAAGTATAACATATTTGTAAAGAAAAAGCAAAAAGATATATTGATACCATCGAAAATAGCATTAATATATCTTTTAATTATAAAAAATAAAAAAATCTAGCGACAACCTATCTTCCCAGCAGGGTAACCCGCAAGTATTTTTGGCACATTTAAGCTTGACTTCTGTGTTCGGAATGGGAACAGGTATTGCCCTAAATGTCATCATCACTAGAAAATTATAGTATGTAATTCAACACACTCAAAAATATATAGATGAAAACTCGTTTTAGGTCACACACATCATGACGATTGCTCCACTCATTTCGTGGTTAAGCCCTCGATTTATTAG